>OGXG01000601.1_pt1 | contig 19694 bp, 20 predicted proteins | sample 1576251 | NCBI WGS metagenome assembly OGXG01 (sample SAMEA3541533, study PRJEB24748) | human gut metagenome | biome: human gut; feature: human-associated habitat; material: faeces | place: China | collected 2012
TCCTGTGTGGTCTGCTGAATCCTTGCAATTCCACTCTGAATAAAAAACATATATAAGTTTATTACCATCAAAATTAATGTTACTATTTCTAACAACACATTCTTTATAACTTTCATTTCTTAATTCCTCCATATTATTTAATTAAGCCCGTCTAATGCCAATATTGTTATGTATAAAACATCAAATACAAACCACATAATACCCAAAATCATATATATAGTCTGTTCATTTCCCATAACTCCATTATATGGATTATCTTTTTTTACACATATGTTATAAACAGAACCCCTTAAATGATACCTAGAAAATATATTATTTTTTACACTACAAACATAATTATGCCCTCTGTATCCATAAATAAACTCAGAAATATATCGCCTGTCATTGCCATTTGCGACACCTTTGGTTTTATAGAATTGAGTTTTTATATATGTAAATCGAGCGAAAAAAAACAAATCTAACATAATACCTGCAATCAGTTCCATTTTCTATACCTCAAATTTCATGTTATTTGACAGAATTAAATGCAATGTGTTCGCTTGCTTTGTCATGTTTACTCTTTTAGTATATATTAAATTTCACCATTTGTAAAATACCTGTTCGTTGCATGGAGTTCAATTTCTTGAAATTCAAGACATGAATTATATGAATTAACATTAATCCATTGTTACTTCCTATCAATTCATAAAAATCCTCCGCTTATATGCTAATTTCATAGCTTTTCCTATTAAATCTTATATAGAAGACCGTTTTTGACCGAATATTCCTATAACGCTGCTGATTTTTCTTACTTTATAGGTTGATTTTCCAACTATTATTATAGTCTCATATGTTTTCGACCTATAAGGCTTACAAATATCCGACTACCTATAGGTATCATGTTGTCCAGACTAATTATGTATCATGATAATCTGACTGATTGGACTTTCTCTCTGCTTTCTCACATACTAATGTCCAATCACTCATTGACTCCTCGCAGGATTGGACATTACAAGTAGCTTATTCAGCAAAAAGTCCAATCTTTCCAAATTCCATAGCAATTCTGGACCTTTTAACTTATTCTCTTGCTTGCAAGGTCCAATCCACCGCACAAAAGTCTTCCGTGAGAATGAAGTCAGGCGACTATACAACTCGTTTTCAAACCGTTGCGAAGACGCCGGCACTTAGTAAGCTGGGACAGTTGGCTTAACGCCAACGAATCCCAGCGAACTTAGTACCGCTGCGTCGTAGAACGAGCGCAAGCGTGTTTGAAAACGAGTTGCATAGCCGCCTGACTTCCATTCCCGGAAGGCATCACCCCTTAAACTTTCCTTTATCAATATCCTTCTCTTCCACTTTCCTGTTGACATATGTCCGAAGCAGCGCATAACACACTGAGCTGATTGGAATAAATGTAAGCATCCCCATTATACCAAACAGATTGCCACCGATTGTAACAGCAACAAGCACCCACATTCCCGGCAGTCCAACAGAACTTCCAACAACATGAGGATATATAAGATTTCCTTCAATCTGCTGTAATATAAGGAATACTCCCACGAATATAAGTGCCTTTAACGGGCTTGTCATCATTATAAGAATCACACCGACTATACAGCCAATAAATGCACCGACAATCGGAATAAGTGCACTAACCGCAATAATAATTCCTATAAGAAGTGCATAAGGCATTCTCAATATAGACAATGTAATAACAAACATCGTTCCAAGAATACATGCTTCAAGGCACTGTCCTGACAGGAAATTAGAGAATGTAGTGTTGGTAAGTCTTAACACTTCAATAATTTTATCTGCCCTGTTCTCAGGCATGCACACATACATAAGCTTCTTGCATTGCGCTGTAAGCCTCTCTTTCTGAAACAGCACATACACAGAAAAGACAAATCCAATAAAGAAATTAGTGACTCCTGAGAAAAATCCGCTTATTGCACCAATTCCTCCATTGATAATTCCTTTAGTTCCTATTGAAAGGAAATTCATAACATTTGAAAGAACAGAATCCCAGTTGATTGATATGCTGCTTAACTTTTCCTCATACTCAGGATATGCAGACAGCTTGACCTGCAGCCAGTTGATAAGATTATTAACTGCTGTCGGCACCTGTCCTATAAGGTCAGCTATTGTGTTCACCAGTTCAGGCACAACCACAAAAAGTACACCTGCAATAATAGCCAGTATCAAAATCAGTGTAAACATATAAGCAAGCACTCTTATAAGTCTGGGATGCTTCTTCTTACAACGCTTGTCAAACAGCCTGTTAAGTCCTTTTTCAATTGCTTTCATAGGTACATTGAATACAAATGCGATGACTGCGCCAATTATAAATGGCATTACAAGTCCTGCAAGATATGATATAGAATCAAGAATTCCAGTCACATTGTTAAGGGCAAGGTATATTACAATTAGCACTGCGCCTATCGTAATTCCCTTAACAACCTGACTGTCTTTAAAATGTCCTTTGTTCATACAACCCCTCCACTCTTTAAAGTTACTTCTAATATACTATACAGAAGTCCGGGATTCAAACATATTATATAAATTTAAGAATTGTAAAATGTTAGTTATACTGTGCATCAACCATACTCATCATCATTCGCATATTGAATGCTCCCATGAACTTCACTGATGGAAGATATACAAAATGCTTCTTCTGGATTACACAGTCATCCTCATATTCATCATCATACACTTCAAGTCTCATAACCTCATTTACAAGCTGACCCTTACCCGGCTGTACATTGAATGCGCCTTCTATGAATGGTGCGAAGCAGTCACGCTCGCCACTCTGGTCAGGGTCATATGCAATAAATGTATGAATCATACTCTCATACTTTGTAATAAATAATCCATTATCTGCACCGCTTTCCTTTAGTGCATTTCTGTAATTGTCCATCTCTTCCTCATACACTGCTGACTGCTTATTAATAATCTCTTCTAACTCACCCGCAGTCATAGGAATATTTTCTGCAAAGAAAAATGCAAGTGGCTGGATGCTTCCATATAATAAAAAGCAGCTCATGTCCGAATTAAGAGTCTGTGATACCTCAAGCTTATCAGTGTCACCCATATACATAAGAACTGCAAAATTGCCCTTCGCAGTAAACTCCTTAAGCATGTTAATAGCTGCTTTTAATTCTGTTCTCGAAAAATGTCTCATAATATCTAATTCCTTTTCATTTAAACTATCGTAGATTATATCACCTATGACTGATATTTTCACTTCCAAATTTTACTTTTCGGAAATTTTTCTCTTTCTGTCAGCAATAATAACTATCACAGAAACAAGTGTTGCTGCAGCAATTATTGAAACATACATTACCGCTTTCCTGCTATCTCCTGTTCTTACAACTTCTTCATCAGCAGCAACCTCTGCAACGCGTTCTGTAACACTGCTTTCCGCATCACTGCTCTGTGCTATGCTCGATGTAGAACTCATAGTTGTCGACTGCTCCGTCGATGGCTGCGTTGTCGGCTCCTGTGTTGTCGGTTCCTGCGTTGTCGGCTCTTCTGTCGGTGGCTGGACTTTATCAAGTGTGAATGTGAATTCCATCCCCCATGATGTTGCCTTATATGGATTCGTTGTATACGGTCCACTTATATGAAGATGTGCATTAAGAATATTTCTTGCTTCCTTCATTCCAGCTTCAAGCGTGCCAGTCTTTTTATTCATATATGAATCAACGCTATTTTCATCTCGCATCCAGCTTCCCAAAGAGAATTTTCCAGCTACACAGTCATCATTGCTAACTGTTGCATCATCAAGCGTGAGCATCAGAAGATTATTATAAAACATATTGTATCCAAGGGCTGCAACATTTTTATTTGCTTCCCTGACATTAACTGTATAACCGTTAAATATTGCATTGCAAATCTCTATAACGCTGAAATCTTCTAATTTTGCACATGTTTTGTCGTATTTTTTATTCATATAATCAACATAATACCCGTCAAGGTCGTCAAGTCCGTTCTCATAGCCTGCATTAATCAATGCACTTGTAACTGATTCATTAGAATAATATTTAGCAGCATTACTTGTTGTATCAAGCAATTCCTTTAACGCAGAGTTGCTTGTCCTCCACACTGTACTCTTTACCGCAATCGGGCGATTGCTTAATGATGTGTACGCACCCTTAATATATTCTGCTTCTGTATTATCATATGTGTATGCCATATCAGCATCCTTCTCATCAACATAATTGCCATCCGTAATCTTCATGGAACCATTGCTGTAAACATATTCGTTCCCTGAAAGATTTACAATATTTACATAAAAATTATTTCCATCTCCAGGCTCATAAATTCCCTCTTCATAACATTTTTCAAGATCACCTATAAGGTCAATCTTAATCGTATCTTCATCATAATCCTCAGGTATTGTATAGTCAAAATAATAATTGTACTGCCAGTTTTTTCTGTCGTACTCTTCCCTTATAACCACAGTAACGCCCTCTGAACTGCCATTTTCCTCTGCAAATGTGTTCTCCATTCTAAGGCTGGCTATAACCCCCGCAAGCATTGTTATGACTCCAAGTAATACCGCTGTTAACTTGAACAGTCTTTTTTTCATTGTCTCTCATGTCCTCCTTTTTAATATAGACGTCTATATTCTATTCATATTTTGTTGGGTTCATACATCTTTTTGGACCATTTCAAGTCATTTCTCTGCCTTAACGTCCAATCCGACACCATGAACAATCCAACACCATAAAAACATAACATCTGGCACACAAGAAAACGGCAGCCGCCCTGTTAATCAAACAGGACGGCTGCCTCTATAAAAAGATTAGGGAAGCAGGTGCTTCACCCGGAAGGTAATCACATATAACACAGAAATACACATTTCCATCCGGTCCTGTAATCTCCTGTATATTCTTACCATCAAGCCATTTTATAGGATTAGCTACAAGAAGCGGTGTGTAGTCATTAATCTGTCTTAACCACTTCATCTCTGAATTAAGCTCATCCAATGTGTGATAACCCGGTCTGCTTATTCTAAGCACTCCTTCTTTTTCACCTGTTTCTTTGTTCTTGACCATATAGGTTGCATTCTCTGACAGTACTATGAGTTTCGCCTCACATCTGTCCTGCCATCCGTATTTTTCAAGTGAAGCATTTGCAACCGCATCAAATAAATCAACATTTTCAAATGCCATGTCATTATCCTCCAATCAGAAAAGGCGTACACAAATCTATCCGATTCATGTACGCCTTTGTACTTTTCTTATATTTAATTACTGTCCCATAGATGTTGTTTCCGGCAATGTGCTTCCGCCATCAATAACTATCTGTGTTCCTGTTATGTAGCTTGATTCATAACAGCCAATGAATGCTGCAAGCTCTCCGACCTCACCCGGATCAGCTACCATATCTCCTGTTACAGAGCTTGTAACTACGATTGCACCACCACCATTTGCTATCATGCTTGGAATAACTGCTTTTGCCACATTCCATGCACCTTTGACATTAATATCAAGATGTAAGTCTCTATTTTCAAATGTGTCATCTTCAAGAAAGTCTTCAAGAACACATACACCTGCGTTACATACAAGCACATCAATCTTTCCATATGTTTTCTCGACAGTCTCAACAATTCTTTCAATACTCTTGTAATCAGATACATCAACCTGAACACCTGTTGCCTCATACCCTTCATTTCTTAATTGCTCTGCAAGTTCAAGCACCTTAGGGCCTCTTGCTGCAAGCACACATTTTGCACCATATTTCGCATATACTTTGGCGATTCCTTCACCGATGCCTTTGGATGCTCCGGTAATTACTGCTACTTTTCCTCCTAACTTTCCCATAACGCCACACACCTTTCTTAGTTTCCTGAAATGTAAGAAAGGGGCACGAAAGCTTTCACTTTCGTGCCCCTTTGCACTTCGACACTAGCTATAGTCCCAAGTGCGTGAAATTGCAATAACAAAAATATGCATTTTTTCTTTAATTCTTAAGGTAATTATAAGTAAAAATCTTTATTCATAAAGTGGGTACTTATCTGTAAGTCCCTTAACAAGTTCCATTGCCTTAGCCTGGTTAGCATCTACATCATCAACAAGCATAGCAATTGCTTCTGCAACAACATCCATATCAGCCTCATTGAAGCCTCTTGTTGTAACGGCTGCTGTACCAAGTCTGATACCGCTTGTTACGAATGGAGAAGCCGGGTCATTAGGAATTGTATTCTTGTTACATGTAATATTAGCTGCATCAAGAAGCTTTTCAACTTCCTTACCAGTCTTGCCCTTGCTTAAGAGGTTAACAAGCATAAGATGGTTATCTGTACCACCAGATACGATATCAAAGCCTCTGTTCATAAGTCCGTTAGCAAGTGCTGATGCATTCTTAACAACATTTTCAGCATATACCTTAAAGCTTGGGTCAAGCGCTTCCTTTAAGCACACTGCCTTACCAGCAATAACATGCATAAGAGGTCCGCCCTGGATTCCAGGGAATACGGCCTTGTTAAGCTTGAACTTCTCTGCTGCCTCTGCTGAAGCAAGAATCATACCTCCTCTTGGTCCACGGAGTGTCTTATGTGTTGTTGTTGTTGTAACATCTGCATATGGAATTGGGCTTGGGTGTGCACCACCGGCTACAAGACCTGCAATATGTGCCATATCTACCATAAGTAATGCGCCAACTTCATCACAGATTTCTCTGAACTTCTTGAAGTCGATTGTTCTTGCATAAGCAGAAGCTCCTGCAATAATCATCTTAGGCTTGCATTCCTTGGCAATTCTTAATACTTCATCATAATCAATAAATCCGTCTGCTGTAACACCATAAGGAACGATGTTAAAGTATTTTCCAGAAATATTAACTGGTGAACCGTGTGATAAATGTCCACCACAGTCAAGGCTCATACCCATAACTGTATCTCCAGGATTAACAAGTGCGAAGAATACAGCTAAGTTAGCCTGTGCTCCTGAATGTGGCTGTACATTTGCATATTCACAACCAAAAAGCTTCTTGGCTCTTTCAATTGCAAGTGTCTCAACAACATCGACATACTCACAGCCGCCGTAATATCTCTTTCCAGGATATCCTTCTGCATACTTATTAGTAAGAGGGCTTCCCATAGCAGCCATAACTGCCTTACTTACAAGGTTCTCAGAAGCGATAAGCTCGATGTGGCTTCTCTGTCTTCCAAGTTCATCATCCATAGCCTTAGCAAGGTCTGGATCATAGTTTAATACTTCATCAAATGAATACATATAACTTCCTCCCATTATACTTTAGTGAAACAAAGTGTCCCTAGTTACTTATGATATAATTAAATTACGGATTAGTCAATTTAAAGTTGTGAATTCCTGCTTTTTTTAATATTTGTTTCTGTATATCGACTGCAACTCCATATCCCTGCTCCTCAAGTTCATATGTTGATTGTTCAAGTGCCATCTCAAATTTTTCAACCATACTTAAAAAATGCTGCGTTGCTATTCCTTTTCCAAGACCAAGTTTCTTTGCCTCATTCTCAAACGACTTCTGATTTATATTCCTTATATCATATTCGCCATCTATGTTAAGCGACATTTTCTCTGTGCTGCTGTCATATATAACAGTACTTAATAAATCATATGCCGGAGCTAATCTTATTCCTTTTAAATCCTCACTATATAAAAGAGCAATATTTTTAACATGATTATCTGTATTACCTATAAGATAATTAAATATACATAAATCCCATAGCCTTATCTGATCTTCAATTGGATTGCTTGAATAATTTTTTATTAGTTCAAATGCATCTGCTAAATAATCTTTCCCGTTTTTCTCGTATTTTTGTGACGCTGTAATTCCAAGTGCCTGTGCAAAATCCTCCTGATGAAGTCTTAATGGAACTTTCTTCCCCATTAATTCTTTGGATGTATCTAAAATCTTTCTGTCATATCTTTCAGTTGCAAATAAAAAATCATTTTCTTTATCATTAAGATTAATAATAAAACTATCTGGTGTCCTAATTCCTAGTTTTCTTGCTGTCAGCAAACATAACTGTTCATTAGCAACAATCTTTTTTAACCTTACATGGCTCTGCTTTAATATATGTGTACTTGGTGCCAGTCCCGCTGGCTGATACCATTCATTATTATTCCTGTCATAATATAATCCGGTCTTTCCTGATGCCCCAGCCAATGATAAATGTGATTTAATAACCAGTTCCGCTGACTTAGTTGCACCTTCTCTTGCAAATTCCAGCAATTCTTCATGTGATAATAATCTGTAAGAAGATTCTGTTATATTCATATCACCTTCTACTATTCTTATTGCTCCCAGACACTCGCTTCCTAATTCTGAAAGAACTGATATATAATCATTTTCATCAACATGAAGCCAACCCGCAACACACCTTCTTGTATATCCTTCTGGTAAAAGACTTTCAAAAAAGCATCGTGTTCTTTCTGGTGAAAAGCTTCTTTCATCAAGCGGTAAACTGATTGATATTGCTCTTGAAGATTTATCTTCTATATATTCCTCTGAATATGAAAATACAGCATCGTCAGAATTATGCCCTGTAATACTGCCAACATTAATCATATTTCCATTACATTCAATATATACCTCTAAATTTCTCATTATCTCCCCCTTACATTAATATTAATATCAAGTCCCAGAATTGAAATTAACTGCATTACTTTGCCAATCTCAACAGTTGTTTTACCTCTTTCTACATCTGATATAAAACTTACACTAAGACCAGTATATTCTGACAAAAATGCCTGCGTATACTTTAATTCTTTTCTCCTGTTCCTGATTATATTTCCAAGCCCCTCAGAATCAGTTATTTTCATAATATTCACCTCAACGCAAAAAACAAGCCGTACGGCTTTATTATACATATTTTCTCACAAATAAAGCCGAGCGGCTTTGTTTTGATAAAAGCATTATAATATAAGCCGTACGGCTTAGTCAATTTTCTTTTGTTACATAATTTCATTTTCTTGTAATAAAATAATATCCTGCGATTATTAATTTATATTGTGCCTTATGGGTATAGTATATATTTATCCAATCAGAACTTTTTGCCTTCAAACAAAAAACGAACCCACCCGAAGATGAGTCCGTTTCAATACATTTATTATACTGGCAGATTCTTCATGCTCTCAAGACTTATAACAAGTGTTGATGTATTATGAAGAAGTGCTGATGTTGCAGGCTGTATGACGCCTGTTACGCCAAGTGCGATAAGCGCGGAATTAAATCCGACAATCACACGGTAGTTTCTGTTAATCTTCTTAATCAGACTGTCACTTAATTTCTTAAGCATAAGTATCTGGTTAAGATCATCTGCGCCGACAGTGATATCTGCAATCTCTCTTGCAATCTCAGCGCCATCACTTATAGCAATACCTACATCTGCTGCTGAAAGTGCCGGTGAGTCATTAATCCCGTCACCAATCATAATTACTTTTCGCCCGGCTGCCCGCTCTTTCTCTACGAACTTAGCCTTGTCTTCTGGGAGAACCTCTGAATAATATTCAGTAACTCCTATCTTTTTGGCAATAGAGGCGGCTGTTCTTTCACTGTCTCCGGTCATCATGACAACCTTTGATATTCCAGCCTTCTTAAGCCCTTCAATAACCTCCGGTGCTTCTTCTCTTAATGGATCAATTATGCATATAACTGCTGCAAGCTGACCATCAATAGCCATATAAAGATGTGAACAGTCATCTGGAAGACTGTCAAATAACTCCTGTTTTCCTGCCGGAATAACACATGCTTCATCCTCAAACACAAAATGATGGCTTCCTATGATAACCTTACTTGTATTAATTGAGGTAGATATTCCGTGTGCAACAATATACTCAACCTTAGAATGCATTTCTTCATGCATAAGGTTTCTTCTTCCAGCCTCATTAACAACAGCCTTAGCCATAGAATGTGGAAAATGTTCCTCAAGACACGCAGCTATTCTTAACAATTCATCTTCCGGCATTCCGTTAAATGAATATATCCTGCTTACTGTTGGCTTGGCCTTTGTAAGTGTACCTGTCTTATCAAATACAATAGTATCTGCTTCTGCGATTGCCTCTAAGAACTTACCACCTTTAACAGTTGCACTTGCCTGACTTGCCTGTCTGATTGCCGCAAGCACCGTAATAGGCATTGCAAGCTTCAAGGCACATGAGAAGTCAACCATAAGGATTGATAATGCCTTGGTAGTATTGCGTGTAAGCAGATATGTAAGTGCAGTTCCACCAAGGGAATATGGCACAAGCTTATCTGCAAGATGCTCAGCTTTTGATTCAAGACCTGACTTTAATTTCTCAGATTCTTCAATCATCCTGACAATCTTGTCATATTTGCTTGAACCGCCTGCACGTTTGACTTTAAATACTATCTCGCCTTCCTCAACAACAGTTCCTGCGAATACAGAAGTTCCTTCGCCTCTTCTTACAGGTTCTGATTCTCCTGTGAGCGAAGCCTGGTTAACCATTGCCTCACCACTGATGACTGTTCCATCGAATGGTATTACATTACCCATTCTGATTATGACATTGTCACCGTCCTTAACATCCTTTACAGATACCTGTACTTCTGCATCAGACGTCTTTAACCAGACCTTATTAACATTAAGTGACATTGTTCTTGCCAGGTCGTCAACTGACTTCTTGTGTGTCCAGTCCTCTATTATCTCACCGATACCAAGAAGGAACATTACTGAACCCGCTGTATCAAAGTCTCTTCTTAAGATAGAAACTCCTATTGCAGTTGCATCAAGAACTGGAACTTCAAGCTTTCTATCAAGCAGTGTCCTGATTCCTTTATAAATGTACTTCATTGAAGATACTGTTGTTAATACCGCACATACTGGTGCCGGAATAAACAGCTTCTTAGTCATTCTCCATAACACCTGATCCGCCAGCTTTTCAGTATAGTGTGAATTAATTGCCCTTCCTGATGTTGCAAGAACATCTTCAGGAACCTCTACATTGCTGTATCTGAACTTAGCAATAGCTTCGATCACGGTCTTTCTTGAACATCTGTACTCAACAACTGCATCAGCAGTTCTCTCATACACCTTGGCATTCGTAACGCCATGCAGATTCTTAAGATAATACTGCAAGGTATCTGCCTGTATAAAAGTCATGCTGGAAGCATCCATGTGAACACGGATTCTTCCGGGCACATCATGCTTTATTGTGAATTTCATACTCTATTACGCTTCCTCATTTTCATCTACTGAATCAAGCACAACTTCTTCTGTGTTATACTTTGTCTCATTGATTGTCTTAGCATCAGCATATATATCCTCACAGTTTTCCTGAACAGTTGTAGCTGTCTTCATTATACATGATTTAGCTCTTAAAACTGCTGCTGTGCAGTTAGTGTAAAGTTTCTTGGCGTCCTTGCTTGTAAGAATCTTAATTCCAGCTGTTCCAAATAATACACCTGCTGCAAAAAGTCCTGGTTTCTTTAAGTTATCAATTTTCATACTGTGCTCCTCTCTGTCCATATTGGACAATAAATGTTTCTTAAGTTTATCGGTTATTATATTACACATCATGTAACATTTCTACATAAATCCTCTTATTGAGAAATCTTCTCAATATAGCAAAATGAAGAGATGAAACAGTTTCATCTCTCCATTGTTAGCAAATATTATTTAACTGAAACTGACTTTTTCCTGTCAACTACACTTGTTATCTTCTGATTCTTAATGTATCCGCAGGCTTCCAGCCCTGACTCAATAATTTTACTCCATTTGCTTTCTGATAAATTAATTGACGAATCATCGTTTAATCTTACAGTATAACCGCCATTATCGTTTTCATCACAAGTTATTCTGTACATATTCTTACGGTTAATTGCACCTATCTCTTCAAGTGTATTAACCATACGATATACAGTAGCAGCTCCTATTTTAGGATCCTTCTTTATTGCCTTGTAATAAATCTCTTTACAGCTTGAGCAGTCCTCTTCAAGAATTACATCAAGAAGCATAAGCCTCTGTTTAGTTATCCTGCAACCCTGCTGCTTGAGACGAGAAATAATAATGTCTTTGTCTTTATCAGGATTTCTGACCACCCGTTACCTCCTTTTAATGGCAGTGTCCTTTGCATTTTCCGCAGTCACCACCACATGTGAACGATTTACCGTTTTTCTTGTCGTGTACCATACTGCGTACAATAAGTGCAACTATAATCACCAATATTACTCCTACTATAATTGTTCCCAGCATAATTACACCTCCGATAATATATCATTTAATTACTTTGTTGCATTTAAAATCTTCTTAGAATCAACCTTTAATGTCTTACTTTCCTTATATGGTCTGAATAACAGATAAATGAAACCGACAATTATAAGAATAGCGATTACTGTGAATATGTTAAATGCTGTGTCGCCAGTAATAAGACCAGCAATCTGGTTAATTACAAGACCTACAAGGTAAGCATATCCACACTGGTATCCGATTGCAATCCAGAACCACTTAGTGTTGTTCATCTCTCTCTTAATAGCACCCATAGCTGCGAAGCAAGGAGCACAGAGAAGGTTGAATGCAAGGAATGCATATCCGCTTACTACTGTAAATGTAGCTGCCATGTTAGCATATACTGTTCCCTCACCTGCTGAGTAAAGGATACCCATTGTACCAACGATATTCTCCTTAGCAACAAGACCAGTAATAGAAGCAACAGTTGCCTGCCAGTTACCAAATCCTAAAGGAGCAAATATCCATGCGATTGCCTTACCAATTCTGCCAAGAATAGAGAAGTCAATCTGATCATCTGCAAGCATTGTAAATGTTCCATCAACAAATCCGAAGTATGTTGTGAACCAGATAATGATTGTTGAAAGTGTGATGATTGTTCCGGCCTTCTTGATGAATGACCATCCACGCTCCCACATGCTTCTTAATACTGTACCAACTGTTGGAAGATGGTATGCTGGAAGCTCCATAACGAATGGTGCCGGATCTCCAACGAATAACTTTGTCTTCTTTAAGATGATACCTGAGCAGATAATTGAGAATATTCCAAGGAAGTATGCTGATGGAGCAACCCATGGAGCACCATCAAAGATAGCACCTGCAACCATTGCTATGAATGGAAGCTTTGCTCCACAAGGAATAAATGTTGTTGTCATAATTGTCATCTTACGGTCTCTGTCGTTCTCAATTGTTCTTGAAGCCATGATACCAGGAACACCACAACCTGAACCGATAAGCATTGGAATGAATGACTTACCTGAAAGACCGAACTTACGGAAAATTCTATCCATAATGAATGCTATACGTGCCATATAACCGCAAGACTCAAGGAATGCAAGGAATATGAATAATACAAGCATCTGTGGAACGAAGCCAAGTACTGCACCAACACCGGCTACAATACCATCAAGGATAAGACCCTTTAACCAGTCTACACAACCTATTGCATCAAGTCCTGACTCAAGAAGCACAGGGATACCAGGAACCCATACACCATAATTAGCAGGATCTGGAGCTGCGCCATCATATTCAATACACTGCTCAATAGCATCCTTAACACCGGCTGCATCTGTTGTCTCTGTTGTTACACTAAGATTTTCCTCATCTTCTACATCATAATCTAATGTAAGATTAGCTGGAACTGTGTTTTCAAGTTTCTTTAATGCTGCTACTGCTGCATCTGAATCATAATCGTCTGCTTCTGTATCAATAGCATCTGCATACTCTTCACCTTTATCACCAAGGCTGTCGATATATGCTGAGATAATTGCATCTGAATCACCATACTCATCAGCTACTTCTTCGTAAGCAGAAGTGCCGATTCCGAAGAGATGCCATCCATCACCAAACACACCATCGTTAGCCCAGTCTGTTGCCCATGTACCAACTGTTGTAACTGACACATAGTATACGATAAACATTACAACCGCAAATATTGGAAGTGCTAAGAATCTGTTAGTAACTATTCTATCAATCTTATCTGATGTAGAAAGCTTCTTCTCAGACTTCTTTGCAAAACATCCACTGATAATTGAAGATATATATGTATATCTTTCATTAGTGATAATACTCTCTGTATCATCATCAAATTCTTTTTCAAGAGTCTCAATCTCAGCTGAAACATCTGGAACATTCTTCATAAGAACTTTAATCTTATCATCCTTCTCAAGAAGCTTGATAGCAAAGAATCTCTTCTGTTCTTCAACAATATCAAGACCTAGCTTATCTTCTACTGCAGATATAGCTGCCTCAACCTTATCATCAAACTTGTGAGCAATTGTATTGAGCTTCTTGCTCTCTGCAAGCTTAACAGCCTTCTCTGCTGCTTCCTTAATGCCAGTTCCCTTAAGAGCTGATATCTCAACAGCTTCACATCCAAGGTTCTTTCCTAACTTGGCAAGGTCAACCTTATCTCCGTTCTTTTGCATGATATCGACCATGTTAACAGCCATAATAACTGGAATCCCCAGTTCCATAATCTGTGTTGAAAGATAAAGGTTTCTTTCAATGTTAGTACCATCAACGATATTTATGATTGCATCAGGTCTTTCGTTAATAAGATAATTTCTTGCTACTACCTCCTCAAGAGTATAAGGAGAAAGTGAATAAATACCTGGTAAATCCATGATAGTTACATCTTTATGTCCCTTTAATTTACCTTCCTTTTTCTCAACTGTAACACCTGGCCAGTTACCAACGAACTGATTAGAACCGGTCAAAGCATTAAACAATGTTGTTTTACCGCAGTTTGGATTACCTGCTAATGCAATTTTAATTGACATTTGACTACCTCATTTCTTTTATATAAATGTTTATGCATCTGCTAACAAACATTTGACAATTCTTACATTAATTAGATTATGCTAACCTGCATGTAAAAAAAATCAGCCTACCTCTATCATCTCGGCATCGGCTTTACGAAGCGATAATTCATAGCCTCTTACTGTAACCTCTACAGGATCTCCCAAAGGTGCTACCTTTCTTACATAGACTTCAACTCCCTTAGTAATTCCCATATCCATAATTCTTCTCTTAACCGGACCATCACCATTTAACCTGGTAACTTTAACAGTCTGGCCTACAGATACATCTCTTAAAGTCATAGTTTATCTCCTTCTTATTTTAGTTTTATATAAGAACTGGCATATTCAGTCCTTTATACCATAATTTTATTAGCCATATCTTTTCCTATGGCAACTCTTGATTCCTTAATGTTAACAATGACATTACCGCCAGCTTTAGAAACAACTGTTACTACTGCTCCCGGAACGAATCCAAGATTCTCAAGAAAACGTCTTATTTCTTCCTTTCCACCAATCCGCTGGATTGTGTATGGAGTTCCTTCATCAATCATAGTTAATGGCATAAGCTCATCTCCTCTTTTTAGCATATTGATAATGTTTTTCATTACCACCTCGGTTAGTATATTCTAATGGTCATTAGATGTCAACAACTTTTGTTATATTTTTATAATATTTTTTAGAACAATTTAACCCCTGATTGATATAACCAACCAGGGGGGCAAAATGTGCAATCTTTTCAATATATTACAGGCAATAAATAATTATGCTAACGCTGCCCCAAGTTTTTTGCAGTTTTCAACAGCATCATCATCTGGTGCTTCCTGACAGATTACGCTGTCTGTTGCAAGAACAGCCCCTGCAGCCTTGCTTCTTTCTTCCCAGTCAGCCATCCATTCGCCGCTTCCCCATCCATATGAACCGAAAAGTGCAATTTTCTTACCGCTAAGGCTTCCTTCTACCTCTGTGAACATTGGCTCAAACTCTGATTCTTCGAGATTCTCTGCTCCCATTGCCGGGCATCCGAATGCGATTCCATCATATTCAGCAACCTTTCCTGAATTAAAATCATTTGCCACAAGTACATCAACCTCTGCTCCGGCTCCTTTAGCACCTTCTGCAACTGCGTTAGCCATTGTCTCTGTATTACCTGTTCCACTCCAATAAACTACTGCTACTTTACTCATTATCCAATCTCTCCTTTTTTACTTTTTATATGCTTAAACCGTTAATGCAGATATGCTTCTGCCTCGGTCAAAGACTCTTAAATATACTTCTGTGCATTTTCTGTAACGTGCAAACATCTTCTGGCTAAATGCCTCATCACAATACACCTTCCATACCCCACAACATTTGTAATTACAGCCCTTTTGTCTTATAAACTGGATTACATCTTCCACCGGGTAACTTAAGAACAATCCTATTTCATGTGGAAAGCATGTGTTCTCCCCCACTCTCTGTTTAAGATGCTTGATGCTTGCTCCAATTTTATAATCTGTATATCCAAATGTTTTCAGTACATTTTGTACTGCTGGCTGTGACAAATCCTTCTCTAATCTGTCAGGTCTGAACACATATAAAAGTGCACTCTTTTCATTTCGCTTTAAAAATGTAACATACACACCTTTGGCGTTAAGTTTTCTGTTTACACTTGCAAGCTCTTTCCTAAAATCAGATATATTATCATATCTGTAATTAAAAAGGTTGCCCGTCTTTAATCCGGCAAGCGTCGGAGAACACTCTTTTATAACTTCCCGCTCAATTCTTCCCAATACATCTGTACAGACCATTTTTCTTTCCCTTCCATATTGCACTTTATCCTCTTCTTTATCAGCATGCCCTGCTTTCGCTTAAATATGTTTCTAAAACACTTGTAAGCGATGCCGCACTGCTTGAATGTGTTCTTACTATATTTACATCATTCTTCTTAGCCTCTGTAACAGCTGATAAAACCATCTTATGAGAAACCGTATTAGTAAACAGTATCATAAGATCGGGTGTTCCAATCTGCTTGGAAAATCCGCTTTTTTCCTTAACAAATACCTTCGCCTTGCAGCCGTGTTTCTTACATATCTGCTGATACTGGCGTTCCATACATTCATTTCCACCAATAATAACTACGCTCATATTCTCATCCTTTCATTTACCTTACTCTTGTTAGCTTTGTCTAACCCGTATTTATAAAATAACGGGTATCCTAACTGGATACCCGTTACATCAGTTAGCTTTAACTAACTATTAAAATATCATCTTTCTATATAGCTGTCAATACATTTTTACAAATTATCTGTCAAATGGTGCATCATCATCATTATTGTCAAGGTCATCAATATCCGCTTGACCATCTGAATGGTCATGACCGTCAATCATATTCTCTCTATTGACAACTCTCTTGATATCTCTCTGCTTCTCCACAAGATCTGATAATAGCTCCTTAGTAGCCCTAGGTCTCTTGATATTCTTAATCTCAAAGTCACCCATTGTCTTGTCTCCAGAGCATACTTTAATAGTTCCTACTCCGACAAGTCTCTGCATGAATGAGCGCTCCAATGAAATATCCATAATACGATACAGTCTTACCTCATCATCTTTAACGCTGAAAAATCCTTTACTTATAAAGAATCTATCCTTAGATACACTGTATCTTGTAAATGACCATGGAAGTCCGAGGAAGAGAATTCTCTTCCTGTCCTTCCATAATATATCTGTGCTTACTTTATCTCTTGCCATAATATCCCCCTCCAATTCTAATGGCACAATGCTGACATATTCTATGCATTACTTGAAGTACTTAACACCTGATTCGAATATCTTAATATCCTGCTCACCATATATATTAATAGCAACACTGTCACCGCGTCTCTCAGAATGTGCCATCTTACCAAAGCATCTTCCGTCTGGGCTTGTGATACCTTCAATAGCCATGTATGAACCATTGATATTCCACTCTTCATCCATAGATACATTACCGTCAAGGTCACAGTACTGTGTAGCAACCTGTCCGTTAGCAAAGAGCTTATCAAGCCATTCCTTAGGAGCAACAAATCTTCCTTCACCATGTGAAGCTGGGTTGCAGTATACTCCGCCAAGTTCAGCATTAGCAAGCCATGGGCTTAAATTGCTGACAACCTTAGTATATACCATCTTAGATATATGACGGTTAATTGTATTAAATGTAAGTGTAGGTGACTGTGCATCCTGTCCTGTAATCTTACCATTAGGTACAAGACCAAGCTTTATAAGAGCCTGGAATCCATTACAGATACCAAGTGCAAGACCATCTCTCTCATTAAGTAGCTTCTCAACTGCTTCCTTCATCTTGGCATTACGGAATGCTGTCGCAAAGAACTTGGCAGAACCATCTGGTTCATCACCTGCTGAGAATCCACCAGGGAACATAATAATCTGTGCCTGGTTAATAGCCTTCTCAAATTCATCTACAGACTCTCTGATACTCTCAGCGTCAAGGTTCTTGAATACCTTAACGATTGTATCAGCACCGGCTCTTTCAAATGCCTTGGCACTATCGTACTCACAGTTTGTTCCTGGGAATACCGGGATAAATACTGTTGGCTTGGCAACCTTATTCTTGCATACATGTACGCTTGGTGCTTCATATAACTTGCTTTCAACCGGTGTAGTTTCCTTAGAAGCCTTAGTTGGGAATACACCCTCAAGGGTATCAGCCCATACGCTTAATGCTTCTTCTACATTAATTGAAACTTCCTTGTATGTGAACTTACCATTATCCTTAACAGTACCAACCTTAGTATAAGCTGTAGTAATCTCACTAAGCTTGTCTGCTGGAACTTCTGCAACGATACAGCCATAAGCTGGTGCAAAGAGGTCATCTTCCTTAACGTCTGCGCTGATCTCAAAACCTAACTTATTACCAAATGCCATCTTGCTGAGCGCTGGCACAAGTCCGTTAGCATCAAGAACATATGCAGATACGATTGCCTTCTTCTGGATAAGCTCATGTATTGCACTGTAGAGTGCCTTAACCTGTTCGAAATCTGGAAGATCATACTGATTCTTCTTAATATCAAATCTGACTAATACATCACCATCATTCTTAAGTTCAGGAGTAATAATATCTCCTTCCTTAGCTACATCAATAGCAAATGAGCAGAGTGTTGGTGGAACATCAATATGTTCAAATGTTCCTGACATACTGTCCTTACCACCGATTGATGGAAGTCCGAATCCCATCTGTGCTTCATATGCGCCAAGAAGTGCAGCAAATGGCTGGCTCCATCTTTCTGAATCTTCTGTCATTCTTCTGAAGTATTCCTGATATGTGAATCTGATCTTACTGAAATCACCACCGGCAGCAACAATCTTAGCTACAGAATCTGTAACAGCATATATTGCTCCATGATATGGGCTCCATGATGAAAGATATGGATCAAATCCATAAGACATCATAGTTACTGTGTCACATTTACCCTTAAGCACTGGGAGCTTTGCAACCATGCTCTGTGTCTCTGTAAGCTGATATTTACCACCATATGGCATATATACTGAACCGGCTCCGATAGAACCATCAAATCTCTCAACAAGTCCCTTCTGTGAGCATTCGTTAAGGTCTGCTAAAGTCTTTAACCACTTACCGCGTACATCTGTAACCTTAACCGGCTTAAGGTAATCGTCTTCCTGTGAAGGAATATCAACTACAACCTTAGTCTCCTGATGAGCACCATTAGTATCAAGGAATGCTCTTGAAATATTAACGATATCCTTGCCTCTCCAGTTAAGAACAAGTCTTGGTTCTTCTGTTACAACAGCTACCTCAACTGCCTCTAAGTTCTCCTCAGCAGCATACTGAAGGAATTCCTTAACATCCTTAGGATCAACTACAACAGCCATTCTCTCCTGAGACTCTGATATAGCAAGCTCTGTTCCATCAAGACCTTCATACTTCTTAGGAACTTTATCAAGATCTACCTTAAGACCTGCTG
>OGXG01000602.1_pt1 | contig 19665 bp, 9 predicted proteins | sample 1576251 | NCBI WGS metagenome assembly OGXG01 (sample SAMEA3541533, study PRJEB24748) | human gut metagenome | biome: human gut; feature: human-associated habitat; material: faeces | place: China | collected 2012
AAAAAGCAAAAAGCCTTGCATTTTTTCTGATTTTTATTTACGACAGGCATACACCCGCCGGCAGACTGTGAAATTAGGATTTTTGAAAACCGGACGTTCCGGATCGTGGTTTATTCAGCGTCTTTCTTTGCCCGCTTCTTGGTGATGAGAAGCACGCCAGCACCTGCAACCAGCACACCGCCGCCAACGTAGAACATCGTTGTACCGATACCACCAGTGGACGGGAGAGAAGAACCCTTCTGGTTGATGATAGAACCTTCTACATTACCCTTATCAACGTCGCCATCGGTATTAGTACTATTCATTGTCAACTTAATTGCTGACAATGCATCACTTGCTGTTCCAGACCAAACCTGATTATTGACAGTTGTTGCACCAATGGTCAGAGTCAAATCAGCCATAGTATTATAACCAGTCGGAGTTGTTGTTTCTTTTAAGGTATATACGCCATCATCCAAACCAATGAACTTAAAAATACCAGTTGCATCAGTTGTTACTTCAGTAGCAGCAGCCACATCATCAACCCAGCCAGTAATTCTTAAATTACCATCAACAGTTGCCCACTTAGAACCATCTGCATTACCAAGCTTAAATCCTGCCTTTGTTCCGTCTGTAGCATTTGCTTTTGTCTTTTCGTCGCCCAAATACTTGGTTACATCCAGTTCATAGGTGAATACGATAACCTTATCTTCTGGTGTTTTGCCCTTATCTCCCTCAGGTGTATCTTCACCCTTTCCGGTATAGTTTGGATTGTTAGAATAAGTCAAATCCACCTTATTTTCCTGACCAGGCAAGCCAATCTCAGCAGTGTCGTTCAATGTAGCATTATAATCTACTACAATTGTGCTATCCTTTTTAATAGAAGTAATCTTCTTGGTGTCGTTAATCGTAATGGTAAACTTTCCTGTACTATCCTGTGTACCTACAGTATAATCAGTAGCAGTCAATGGTGTTTCACCATCTGCATTTACGACTTTAACAGCAATGCTATTTGTGTTCAGTGTAAAGTTGCTTGCCAGAGTATCTGTAAACTGATAGAAATACGATGTATAATCATCATAAGTACTCGGCATTGTACTGATCAGTTCAAACGGAACAGCTTCACCGATGCAATAGTCTGCAACATCGTTGTACTGCTTATCTGCTGTATATGAGCCAACTGTAACAGCACCTGTAACCGTCTTATCGTCTTCCTTTACCTTTTTAATAACAGAAGGAGCGGAACTTTTCGCAGTTACGTTAACATTGCCGCCACCAGCAACTTTTAAAATAAACCGTGTCTTTGCACCGCTGTTAGTTTCTCCAGTACCAGATGGAGAATCAGAAGCATCCTGAACCAAATAATAACCATCATCCAATCCAGTAATTTCTCCATTCGCATATGTACCACTCTTAACAGTTGTTAAATGCTTTCCAACAACTGCTGCAAAAGCGACTGCCAATGTATCATCGTCTGCCTTTGTAACACCAGCAGCCAACTTTTCTGCTACATCCTTTGCATCTTTTGCACCATTGAATACATCTAAAGGTGCTGCTGCACTTTGCAACTCAGCTAAAATAGCAGTTCCATCTACACCAGTACCCCAATCAATATTACCAAGTGAACCAGCTGCATACTGTCCTTTGAAAACCTGATATGCTTCATAATTATGCGTAATAGCTGCACCATCTACAGCGGTAATTGTAATGGTGTTATTTCCAGCTGCACTTGCAGAAAACGAACTACTCATCGGAATGGCTGCACAAGCTGCCATCACTACGGCTGCGGCGAACGCTGCAGCTCTTCTTGCTCTTTTTGTGTTTTTCATAATAAACGCTCCTTTTCCCTTGTATCCATTTTTTAGATACATTTTAAATTTTTGTTGTGATGGCATTTCGCCATTTCGCATACGGTTCTCCGTTTATTCAGAACTCCTTGATATTATTGTAACACAAGTCCATGCGTTTGTCAAGGAGTTCTGAAACTTTTTTCCAAAAATGTCAACAGAAGAACTCTAATTTTGTTTATTTTGCACAATTTCCATGGCGTTTCCGCCAAAATTGATAACAAACTACCAGTCCGCTGCCACCCATCAGCAGCAAGCCGATGAGATAATAGCGGGTCACGCCCGTTCCGCCGGTGCTGGGGAGGGTGTAGGAGGTATCCTGCTTGGTGTTCAGGATGATGATGTCTGTGCCGTCCACCTGTGCATCTGCCTTGATGGCGTTGCTCTGCGAGCCGTCAGCATCCTGGAACAGATAGCTTGGCGTATAGCCCGTGACAGGTTCTTCCACCGCCCAATAGTAGTAGGTGTTGCCGTTGCTGTCGGTAACCGGAAGATTCGTCACGCTGCCCTGCCAGTGGTCAGTTGCGTCGATTTCGAGCAGCAGACCGCTTGCCCAGTCGCTATCGGAAACTTCGCTTGCGTCAATGGTGTTTTCGAGAGCACGCACCTGATTGTTAGCGGTTTCGTTGGCGGCAGAGAGCAGCTGTTCCGATTCGATGACAGCCGCTGCTGCAACGGCTTTGCGTGGGGCTGAGATGGATTGGGGGGAAGTGGATGTAGTAATGCTAATTTCCACTTTACAACCTGCTCCAATCTGTAAATCTTTCACACTGTTCACTGTCATATTAGTTGCAGTTAATATTGTTCCAGAAAAAGTCGCCCCCTGATTAGAATATGCACAACTTGTAATGGATTTTCCATCTGATGAAATCCAGCCTAAATATGCAATATCACCACCACTGGAATTTCTTAAACGAACATCATAACCATTCTTATTTGGAACTGTTAAAAAATTAATCTGTATACTTGTAATAGTTTTATCAGAATAATCAGATAAGTCAATTATTCCTCCGTCTTCTGGAATTTCATATGCAGCATTTCCAGAATTATTAATTATCAAGTTAATCGTTCCATCCGTATAGCCATTTTTCGTGGCAGTAATCGTTACAGAACCAGCAGCAACACCAGTTACAAGTCCAGTTGTTGCATCTACAGTAGCAACCTGTGGATTCGAGGATGAATAGGTCACACCTGTTACATTTGAAGTCAGTTGCAGTGTTTCTTTAGCCTTTAATGTTGTAGAATTAGCTGTGAGGGTGATTGCAGGAGCAGACTTTTGAACGGTATAAGTAATCTTCGTAATTTTAGAAGATAACTCAGTCCAATTCCAAATTTGAAATTCAAAATAGTTTCCATTAGCATAATTATTTGGAATTGTATAAGAAACTGTCAGTTTTCCATCGCTTCCAACGTTCTTGGCACCCCATTGATGAGCTTGCCATTGTCCACTTGTATCATTAAATCCAAAGCAACCATTTGCTGATGTTCCAGCCGTCCCATACATCGTAACAGAAATTATATCACCAGCTTCTAAACCTGTTATTTGTGATTTAAAATTATTGCTATCTCCTCGATTATTGGTCAATTCATTTTCTGTTTTCTGATTAACAGTAACCGAAACCGTCTTTTCATTTCCGTCCGAATCCTTTACAGTGAAAGAAGTCGAACCCGCTGCAACACCTGTTACAGTAATGTTTTTTCCACTTACAGAAGCCGTTGCAATGCTGTCAACTGGAGCTTGTGAAATTGTCACAGTCCGGTTTGCATGAATCGTAGCCGTATCGCCAACAGAAACAGTCACACTTTCTGGATTCAAGCTCAGCGGCGGTTCTGTAACGATAATGGTAACAGGATCTGATGTTTTGCCGTTTCGCTCTGCAACAATGGTTGCTGTTCCGGCTTTCGAACCAGTAACTGTATTACCGCTAATCGAAACAACATCAGTACCTGCTGTAATCGAATAAGTAACACCGCTACAATCGCTTCCATCACTCATACTTGGTGTCAGAGTTGCAGTTTCTCCAACTTGAATGCTTGTCGGCTCAATAGCCAGATTCAACGTTGGTTCTACCGATACAGTAACAGAAATTTGCTTTTCCATCGTTCCATCGGTAACTGTAATGGTGGTTTCGCCTGCTCCTTCACCAGTAATGGTCAAGGTTTTTCCGTCTTCAGAAATAGTTGCATTTGCAATTGTGTCATTTGCGATTTCCTTTACAGTAATCTTTTTGTTTGCAGTAACCGTTGCCGTTCCGTTGACACCAACAGAAACCGTTTCCGGTGTAACCTGCAAGGTCAGATTTGCAGTTGGAACATCGCTTGGATTTGTCGAACGATAAATCCGAACTCGAACCGCATCCTGCAAGTGTTGATTCGTTGCACCATCCGACCACTGCTTTTCAATCTGCAATGTAATCGCACGGGTATTGGTTACATGCAAGGTTGCAGTTTCGCCAGCTGCTGCAGTCACGCCGTTTTCTTCTCCAGTTCCATAAGAAACGGTATAGCCGCTGACAGCTGCCTCCTGTATCTTGTAATGATAAGCATTTCCGAAAGCATCGCTTGCCGGAAGTCCTGTATAGGCAAACGTCCACCGGTTGCCGCTCGTTGTCGGTGTTGGTGTTGGAATTCTCAGTTCTTCCCAGAACCATTCACTTGTGTTTGCAGCATCAGAATTATCCTGTTTCTTGCCGTTGCTTCGCAGCAAGGTCAGCGAAATGTTGGCTGGTCGATTATTTGTACTTGCTTCATCTTTCGCCCAAGTCTTTTCTACTGTAAGATCGATGTCAGTCGGCTGCTTCTGGTTCTTCACCAAAATTGGTGTGGTGCTGTTTGCCTGCTGTGCATTGTTTTCATAGGTGACATCCCAGCCATCTGGAACATTCACTTCTTCTACACAATAGGTACCATTGCCAGCCGGAACATCAATCGCAGCACGCCAGTTGTTGCTGTTGTTCAGCGTAATGGTCAAATCTTGACCATTTTCCTGAACAGGTTCTTTGCTTGTGTAGTAGCTCTGAATTGCGTTGGCATAAGCAGTTGCAATTTTCGTGTAACCGCTTTCATTTGGATGACAACCATCCGCACGAATATCATCATCTGTTACCACGCTGCATACATCCACAAAGTAAACACCTGCTGTTTTTTCTGCATATGCTTTGATTTTTGCATTATACTGATCAATGAAACCATTTGGAATTGCACCGTCATTATCTGCATAACCTGAGAGCCAATTCCACCAACCTCCGCCTTCTGTTAATGTTCCATTTTTGTAGAAGTCAAAATGCGGAATGCTGCCTACAAAAATCGTTGCATTTGGTGCTTGCTTCTGAATATCGCCAATCAATGCTTGCAGACGATCAAAAACTCCTTGCGGATTGCCCTTTACAAAACTGCCGCCTTGATGAATATCGTTCGTGCCGCCCAATAAGCATACAATCTTAGTATCATTTGGAATATTTCCAACACGAGAACGGAATCCCTGTCCAGCATCACCGATTTGCTGTGTACTTTGACCCTGATTATCCACTGCACCATTTTTTAATTTGAAACCAGCGGTTGTAAGCATGGTCGTTAATTGACTTGGATAACACTTGTCATTTCTGGAACATTCTCCATATCCATCTGTAATGGAATCCCCAAAGGCAACAATGCCAATTGAATCTTTTGGAACTGTTCCAGTCTTTTTATACACCTTCAGCGTGATTTCAGGCAGATTTTTCATGTTATCTGCGATCAGATTTCCATCTTCATCATACAGATTGGTAATCAGATTTCCATCTTCATCATACCACTGCTTCTGTACTGTAATCGCACTTCTGCTGTTGGTGATGGTGTAGTTGGTCTTGTAGGCTGTGCTGTTGCTGGATTTCGTGTAAGTTGCTGTATACTTATCCTTGTTTGCAACGGTACTATTCTGCAAATCTTCCAGCACATAATAATAGTATGTCTGCTTGTTTGCATTCTCCAACGGCAGACCCGTCCAAGTATACGTCCATTCATTATCCTTGTTCAGCTGAACGGTGTATGTTGCTGTTTCAGTATCTGTCATTTTGGTTGCATTTGCTGTAATCCAAGCCGCAGTTAATTCTGTATTAGCTGGAAGAGCTTTCGTTGACTGATACAGAGAAACCTGTACAGACTCTGATGCATGCAATGTTTCGCCATCGCTCCAAGCTTTCTGAACCGTTACAGAAGCATCGGTTGGCTGTGTGCTCTTGTTGGTAACGATAATTTCACCAGTATTCTGGTTTAAGTTAAATACGCAGCTGATAACCATGTTGCTGGTATCCACGCCTGTTTCTGTTACCTCAAACCGCTTGTAAACACTCAAATCTTTATTGCCAATCAAGCTTGTAATATCTAGCTGCCAGCTGTTCGTATCGCCCAGTGTAACTGGATTTGTAAACAATGCTTCTTTGGTTTCATTACCAGCAGAATCTACTTGAATACCGTAAACCATAACATCAACAGAACTCGACAATGGCTTCATATCCTGATTGTTGATGTCTTTCCACACCTTTTTCAGCATCAGACGCTGTGTGTTTTGAATCTGAACGGTTGCATCTCGGTTGGCTGCATTGTTCTGATAAATCGGCAAATATCCGCCGAGGTCAGAACCATCTTTATAGCTGCCATCTTCCTGCAAGGTATACGTGTTACCGCCATAAGTATAAGCAGTTTCCTTTACATAGTAGTAAATCGGCTTGCCAGCTTTTCCGTTCGGCAAATCTGTCCAAACTTTTGCATTTTCTGGATTTGTCAAAGTCTTTGTTGCGGTAAAGCTGCTGTCCAGAATGCCTAAATCTTCAGCTTTTGCCAATATTGCACTGGCTGGAATGCCGCTGGTACTCTTTTCATATGACCAGTACAGTTCTACTGTAATTGAAGCATTTTCTGGAATTGTATTGGTACTATTTACCCACTGCTTCTGCACACCAATGTCAATCAATTCACTATTCGGGATATTAAGGTCGTCGCCCGACTTAATCTGTTGAATCTCGCTTTGACTCACATCATGTGGAATATTGTTTCCGCTGACATTGCTGTTAAAGGAGAAGTAATGATTCGGATTATAGTTGTTCAGGAATATAGTATAATCCTGTTTGTTGTACGTTGTCAGATTGCTGTTCAGATAGCCAGTTATCAATGCTCTGAAATCTGTACCAGACGGCAGATTCAAGTTGGAACCCTCATAACCTGCCGGAACAGAGATTTCTACCAGCTTATAGAGCACATTTTGTTCCAAGCTGATTTTCGGCTGTGTTCCTTCCACTTTGATGACATATGCATCTGTTGCAGGGACAGTTTTGCCACTGAAAGACTGCTTGCCCCAAGTAATCGCTCCATCTGCATTCACCTTTGATGCATAATACCAGTTTCCAGATTCATACTTTGCCAGCAAGAAGCTTGCGTTCAAAGACTTAATGGTATAGTCGCCGGTATTGATTTTATAAACCTTTGGAATCGGGTTGGTAGAAATCGTACCGCCAGACTGGAATACGGTATATTCCTGATTGTTATGAGAAGATTCTCCGGAGGCACTGTCTGCTTTCAACTTTGCCGTGTTGGAGAAGGTAATCTTATCGCCTGCTGGCGGAACAAGACCGCTCTCCATTGGCACATAGCGGCCATTTTTTCTGACTTTGCAGCCATGAATGACAGATGGTGTATTCTTGTTGGCAATGATTTTATAGGAATAAGTCACCTGCAAATGGGTTGCATCCGGAACCGTCAGTTTCAGAAGAGCTGCACCCTTTTCGCCATCACTCTGCACACCATTTTCGCTGCAATCGAACTGCAGGGTATACTCACTGGCAGAGAGCTGCTGTTTGTCGCCGTTTGCATCAATCTTGTAAATATTGATGTTTCGCATCAGGACATCGACCAGATTCGTACCATTTGTCGTTTCGCCACCATTCCAGTCGCTGTCATAATAGCTAACGGTTTTGAAGAGGTCTTCGATGTCGATGGTATCGCCGCTGGAAAGGGTCTTGCCCTGCGGGTTAATATCCAAGGTATAAGAGATATAACCCGGAAGAGCGGCTGACTGATAGGTTTTTGTGATGAGGTCGGTTGGGGTTTGGTTTTTGATGATAACAGAAGCTGAATCTTTCTGAGCCGTTTCTGCACCATCTTTTTCATGTTTGATTACTTGATTGAGAATCTCATAATTTCCATTCGCAATCTTTGCCTCTAAATCTGCACATTTAATTTTAATGGAATAACAGATATACATTTTTGCCCACAAATCAGGCTTATTAAAATATACTCTGTTATTTGCTCTGTCATAATAATACCATTCTCCTTTTCCAAATTGGCTCCAAATTGTGTTCAAATCAGAAGCAACTTTTGCACTATTTATACCATATGTCGGCCATACAAAAACTGGATGTTCATAATATCCATCGAAATGTTTAGCAATATTTCCTGGATCTCCGGTCAATGGTGAATATTGATCAATTGTGGAACCAGATTGCCATGCCATCTGTACTCCATCCCAATTTGAATTTTCACAAAATTCAAATCCTTCCGGAATAATATCAGAAAATGGACTTGCTGCATCCTTTTGGCTACTGGAAAAGTCTACTGTATAGTTGAATATATAATAGTCTTCCGTTCCAATTTTCTTTTTAAATTGTGTCAGTTCATCTTTTGAAATAGAAATACTGTTAGAACTGGTTCTTCCAATTACAATATTTTTACTTAATCCAATATCTTCTTTATAAGTATTTTTAATTTTCAAAGAACCGCTATAACCATTATTCACATCAGAACTAAATGAATAACGTCCATTGTAAGTTTGACCGTTGTTTTGAGCGGTTACTTCAAAAGAGGTTTCTCCAGCCGGAATACTAATTGCAGTATCACTGCCATTTGGTGTATAGCCGATTTCCACTAACTGATAGTAATACTTCTGTTCTGTATAAGAACCATCTGCATTGACACGAATCACTTTTTCTGGAAGATTTTCAAATTTCTTGGAATCGGATTTCCATGTACTCTTATCATACTGAGATTGATCATTCTTTGTCAATGTCAGGGTTTTTCCTTCCATCGACACCCATGTTCCATTTTCTCCCAGTTTTTGCTGTAATTGCAAAGTAATACTCTTCGGTCTTTCCACAAAAGGATTTTGTGTTTGAGAGTCAATATCTCCCTCCCACTTCTTTTCCGGTGTCAGTTCAATGGATGTCAGTTGCTTATAGGTATTGGTAATTTGAACAGTTCCATCCTTTGTCAGTTCCTGATTCACATAGGATGCCTCATAGAGTCCATCTGCATTGCCCTGTGCATTTGCAAGAGCAAACTTATCATTTTGGATTGAAACAACCGTTGTTCCATCCGCTTTGACATAGCCAACTTCTACCACTCGATATGTGTAGCTAATACGACCCGTATTGTCTACATTTTGGTTTGGCAAGTCATTCCAGTTTGCTTTCCAACTATTTCCATCATTCAAAGTTTTCTGCGATTTGGCTGTGTTGTTTTCCGGATATGCTGTCCAGTCATTCGAATTGCTGGCTTTTCTCTGCAATTCTACGACAACGCCGGAAACACCATCCGGTTTTGACGGACTCCACTGCTTTGTAACACCAATCTGGAGATTCTTTGTTTCATAGATGGTGTTGGTGACAGAAATATTCGTATCAGAACTTACCTTTGTAACATTTTCAGCCAGAGCAGCCTTATAATAAGTATCTCCTACAAAGAACGAGGTTTCCTTATTGGAATAGTAATCGCCGTTATCTGAAACTGTAAAGACTGTTTTTGTGTCATTCCCTATTTTGACTTCTGTTTCGATTAAGCGATATTCTTTTTCACTGGACAAGCCGCTCCATGCGGTTAAATTTTTGCCCCAGCCATTGCTTGCGTTCAGCTTAGCAGTCAGAGAGTTTCCGCTGCTATCCTTGACCGGATAGAATTTTCCATCACTATTCTTGCTTACCAGTTGAACGGTGATTTCTGTAATATCGCCATTGTAGTTTGTAATGGTTTGGTTATTGGAATCTTTCCAATCCTTTACTGGTGTCAGGGAGATATTCGGATAATAAGTGTTGGTAACAACTGCTGCTCCATTATTCTGAGAAACAGCACTACTAATACCGTTGTTGTTTGCCCGATAAATACCGCTATTGATTGAAATCTCACCATTTTCTATAGCAGTATCATTATACTTGATTTCCTGTACTCGATACTGATATGTTTTTTCAGTGTTGTTTTTTGTAACGCTAACAGGCAAATTGGAAACTGTTTTCGTCCAAACATAAGTTGCCCAACTTTCTTTGTTGGCAGAGGTCAAAGTAACTTCTACTACATTTGCAGATGCATAGTTACTATCACCATCGAACAAATAAGTGTTGCCGGATTGTTTCAAGTCTTTCCAGTCGCCAGTGTTATTTTCCTGATACTGCACCTTGAATGTAATACTATTTGGTCTTACATTTGCATTATCATTTGCCCATTCCTTTTTAACTTTCATGTCAATCGTCTGCACTGGATTTTTCTTTTCAATGGTAACGCCCGGATTCGGTTCACCGCCGCCCCTGTTAGAAGAACCCTTGTTGTTAAAGGTATACTGTCCATAATCAGCAGATTCTGGAATCGTAGCGGTTGTGCTGTATTTGAAAGAAATATAGTTATAATCTTTTGTCGTAGATAGAAATTCGATATGGAATCCATTTGTATCCTTGACAATCTTATAATCTGTATCTTTTACCAATTCGGTTGCGTTTCCATTATATTCCTTTTTTGCAAGGACTTTTAAAGCAGCTAATTGATCAGCTGTAATGGTATGTGTCCCATTTGTAGAAGCTGTCAAGGTATCCTGATAAATATAGCCATCAAAGCTGCCATCTCTTGTAATGTCCACTTTCCAAGAAAACTCTTGCGAAATTGCATTGCTTGTTGGCTCACTCACATATGAATTACCAACAACGGTTTTTGCAATGGTATTTCTGGACTTTACAGAAACAGATACAACCTTTGTTGTCGTAAATTTATCTTCGATTTCGTTGGTAACAGCGGTTGTCACTTCTGCATTGCCATTATTTTCTGGAACAGAAACTTTTGTTTTGTATTGCAATGTAACAGCCTGTTTAATATCACTTGTAAATGTTAAGCGATTCCCACTGATGGTAAAATCAGAAGTATTGCAGCCAGATGCGGTAAATTGGTCTATTGAAGACGGGAACTGACTATCTTCCAGATAATAATCTTTCAGGGAATAACCATTTACCGGTGTTACCTGAATCGTCCAAGTAATCTCGTGGGTATCCTGATTGTAATTACCGTTTTTATTGACAGAAATCATTTCTGATTCTTTCTTATAGTACACAGTTTGTTCTGTATTCCCACCAGTCGGACTTCCGTCTGGATAGTGAATAGAAACGCTGTTTTTATTGTCGCCATCAGTTGCATCTGCACTATAATTTAAGGTAACTCCTGTCACATTATCCGCTACATTCAATGTCCAAGTGCCATCACCATTTTTCGTCAACGTGCCACTTGGTGAAATGGTAACACCGTTGTCTGGCAAATTAGCATCCTTAATCTGATAGCCATTCAGAGATGTGCCATATTTGCTTGTAATGGTAATTGTCCAGTCAATTTTCTTGTTTCTGGACTTGCCATTTTCATAGTCTGCTTTTCCGTCTTTGGTAACATTGACAGGTGTTTTATCAAAAGTAACGGTCTTGGAATCTTCAATTGGATTTTCTCCATCCTTTTGAAGAGTTGCCTTATTCGTCACATTACCAGCCTGCAAATCCGCTGTTCCAATTTTCGTGCGATAGGTAATGGTTACATTGTCAGTATTATTTTCATCAAAGGTTATTTGTTTGGTGTCAGTATGATAAGTTGCTGCATTGGATGGGTCAATGGAAACATCACCAGAAGCCTTTTGCAACATATTATCAACCAAAGTATAATCTTTCAAAGAAAGTCCGTTTGGATTTACATTAATCGTCCATACAATGTCGCCATTATTGGCAGAGTCTACCCAACCATTTTTTGTTAAGCTTACATTCTTATCTTGAAACTTGACCGTGATTTCCTCTCCACCAATTTTGATGATTTGGTCACCGCTAGCATCATTTTTACGGTTTACTGTACCAGAAAAATAAAAACTACCTGTTAAATCACCAGTCTTATCTTCACCATCAACATAATTATCAATATAATCTTGCGTCAATTTGATTTTTATACGTTTTTCAGTACTATCAAATGTATATGTAGCAGCTTCTTTGTCTACACTATAATCTGTGTCAAATATTTTTCCATCTTCAATACTTGTTACATTCAAATTATCATAATCAATGTATAAATCATAATCACTATTTTTATCGAATCTATTTTTCATTTTTAAAAGAGTATATTTAATAAAAAATGATAAATTTGCAGAACTTCCGTCTTTATTATAATCGTTATCCGTTATATCTTTGTTATTTTCATCCTTATCTGTAATTATAATTTCATGTTTATTGGATTCTTTTATCAAATCAATTGGTGCACTTTCTCCCAGCAGCATGATATTTTCTTCCGCTGGCTCTGCATCAATGGTATCCACTGCTGCTGCATCGTCCAAATCCTGCATGGTCATACTAATGGCGGGCATAATCAGACTGCTGACAACAGAAAACACAATCATCAAAGACAAAACTGCCGTAAAAATTCTTCTCTTCTTTTGATATTGATGTTCTGTCAGAAATTCCTGAATTTTCTGATTGATGTTCATAAAAAATGCCCTCCTTCATTGGATAAAATCAAACTGTCTATCTCTATATCAATGAACTGTCCCAATTTCTTTTAATGGCCAAACCCGAAGAATGACCCTGCCAACAACATATTCTTCTGCAATACAGCCAACCACACTCGAACGGCTGTCTACGGAAGTTGCCCGATGGTCGCCCATCACAAACACACGGCTTTCCGGCACTTGATACGGCAACTCCAAATCACATTCGCCATATGCCAATTCATTGACATAGGGTTCATCTAATGCTGTTCCATTGACGTAAACCGTTCCGTCCTCTTTGATGTCAATCACATCGCCGGCAACGCCAATGACTCGCTTCAATAAGATTTTGTTGTTAAAATAAAAAGCAACCACATCGCCGCTTTTGAAGTTGCTCCGCTTTCCGCAAATCACCAACTCATCATTCGTTAATGTAGGTGTCATGCTCGTTCCTGTCACACGCAGAACCGGCAAAAACAGCATCGAAATCAACACGGCAACCGCTGCAACCACCAGCAAAGAAGAAATGGTACTCCGCAGCATCTTCCGAAAGCCTTTTTGGTATCGGATTCGTTTCAGTTCCTCCGTCAGCTGTGCAGCAGTTGGAAAATCCATCGTTTGCTTCTCCATCAAACCGCCTCCTTACTGAGGATCCGCCGGAACTTCCGGTGATGCCGATTTTGTTTCTTTGGATTCTGCTTGGATGCGTTTCCGATAAGCAGCGGTTTCATCCTCAACTGCTTTTAATATTTTCTGAACTGCCAGTACTGCATCTGTTTCCACCTGATGCAAAACGTTCTGTTCCGCTGTTTTCAGCTGTTCTTGCAATGCATCCCGTTCTGCCTGCACTCGATCCAATTCATTCCGCAGGGCAATCATCATTTCCAGCAGTTCTGTTTTTTTCAGTTTTCGCAGTTCTTTTTGTGTCATGATTGTTCCTCTATTCTTTTTGCAATTCTTTTTCTCAAGTATGGGAAACCATTTCCAAAACATTTCCCTTTATTTCAATTCTATAAACACATCATAACAATATTATACCAATCTACCTGTGCTTTGTCAAGACTATTTTAAGATTCGTCACGATTTCATCATGATTTTCGTCTGCTTTCTCAATTCACGCATTCCATTTTTGTATATCTTGCACAATATTTTTTCTAAAAATCGTGCTAATTTTAATTAAAATAGATGTTGCACACGAAAAAGCACCTGATTTCAACGAAAATACTTAAAAAAGTTTTCTCATATTCCAAAAAATAGGATTCTCATTTTTCAACAGATTCATTTATTTTTCCGATGATTTGCAGAAAAAGTTTTTGCAAGATGCTTGCAGAATGTGAAATCGTATGGTATAATGAAAAAAAATTCGGAGGTTCTTTCTATGCGAATTGCACTCGCACAAACAGAAATTTTTTCCAAACAATACGAAAAAAACAAGAAAACAGCTCTCTCCATCTGCAATCTCGCACAGGCGATGGAAGTACGGCTGCTGCTGTTTCCGGAGATGAGCTTCACCGGCTTCAATATGGATACACATTCCAGCATTGCCGCTGGTCTGGATACTGTCCCTTGGATGCAGAAGTTGGCAACCACTGGAGAATGCTATCTTGGATTTGGCTGGGTCAAGGCTGCTGAAAGCGGAAAAGCAGAAAATCACTACAGCATTGTTGCTCCGGACGGTTCTCTTCTCTTCGATATGGTAAAACTGCATCCCTTTTCCTATGCACAAGAAGACCAATTTTTTGAAAAGGGCAATGCTCTGCCGACCTGCGAAATTGACGGGACTCGGTTCGGCTGTTTAATTTGCTATGATTTGCGGTTTCCGGAAGTTTTTTCTGCTCTCGCTCCAAAAACAGACTGTATTCTTGTTCCGGCAAACTGGCCGGAACGCCGAAAGCTGCATTGGTGCAGCCTGCTGACCGCCCGAGCAATTGAAAATCAGGTCTATGTAGCTGGAATCAACTGTGTTGGTACACAAGACGGACTGCATTACAGCGGTGACAGCCGTTTCATTGCTCCAGATGGCACAATTTTACAGGACTGCCGCAGTGCAGCGGGTTGTTTTGTCTGTGACCTCTCCGCAAAAACCGTTGCAGAAACCCGACAGGCGTTCCCCGTGCAGAAAGACCGCCGTCCCGATTTTTATCGAAGTATACTATTATAATAGGAAAAATCACACAAATTTGATGTTAGACGCAAAAAACCCGTTCCGATGTAGCTGCACCGAAACGGGTTTGTTTGTTTATTTTATGCCCATGATGTGTGTCAAAACAATGTTGTCAATGAAAAGAACTAGTAGGTTGCAAATTAATATGCAACACCCTGCCACTTCATTGCATCTGCAACCTTCAGGAAGCCAGCGATGTTTGCACCAACAACCAGGTCGCCTTCAACGCCATATTCCTTGGATCTGTCATATGCATTGTGGAAGATGTTGATCATGATGCCCTTCAGCTTTGCATCAACTTCTTCAAATGTCCAAGACAGACGTTCGCTATTCTGAGACATTTCCAGACCAGATGTTGCAACGCCGCCTGCGTTTGCAGCCTTTGCCGGGCCAAACAGCAGACCATTCTTCTGGAATACTGCAATTGCTTCCGGTGTAGACGGCATGTTTGCACCTTCTGCAACAACCTTTGTACCATTTGCAACCAGGATCTTAGCGGATTCTTCGTCGATTTCGTTCTGTGTTGCACACGGCAGAGCGATGTCGCACTTAATTGTCCAGATACCCTTGCAGCCTTCTGTGTAGGTTGCACCTTCTACCCGGTTTACATATTCCTTGATTCTTCCTCTTTCTACTTCCTTGATCTGCTTTACAACATCGAGGTTGATGCCGTTCGGATCGTAGATGTAGCCGTTGGAGTCAGACAGAGCAACAACCTTGCCGCCCAGCTGAGTAGCCTTTTCAGTTGCATAGATTGCAACGTTACCAGAACCAGAAACAACGATGGTCTTACCCTTAACGCTGTCGTTCTTCATTACGTTCATCATTTCTTCTGTAAAGTACAGCAGACCGTAACCGGTAGCTTCTGTTCTTGCCAGAGAACCGCCGTAGGACAGAGCCTTACCAGTCAGAACGCCAGTGAATTCGTTCCGCAGTCTCTTGTACTGACCGAACATATAACCGATTTCTCTTGCACCAGTACCGATATCACCAGCCGGAACGTCAGTGTCAGCACCAATGTGCTTGCAGAGTTCTGTCATGAAGCTCTGGCAGAAACGCATTACTTCCCCGTCGGACTTGCCCTTCGGATCGAAGTCAGAACCGCCCTTGCCGCCGCCCATCGGCAGTGTGGTCAGGCTGTTCTTGAAGATCTGTTCAAAGCCCAGGAACTTGATAACAGACGGGCAAACAGACGGGTGCAGACGCAGACCGCCCTTGTACGGACCAATTGCAGAGTTGAACTGGCAACGGTAACCGTGGTTTACCTGTACCTTACCATTATCATCTACCCAAGAAACACGGAAGCTGATCATCCGTTCCGGTTCCACGATCCGGTCGATAACGCCGTTTGTTTCATAGGACGGATCCTTTGCAACAACCGGTTCCAGAGACTGCAGTACTTCGCCAACAGCCTGTAAAAATTCTGGTTCATTAGCATTCTTTTCTTTTACTTTTGCTAATACTTCGTCTACATATGACATTTTGTAGCCCTCCTTAAATATATTTTTCTTAATCACAACTTGCGCGAACCTCTATATTTCTCCTAAAAAGGCCGCACTTAAACAAGTGCACTAACACTTTAATACACTAAAGAAATTATATAGTATCTTCTTAATTTTATCAACCTTTAGTAGTGTTATTCTTAATTTTGTAATGATAAAGCTGCTTTTACTTAATTATATTAAGTTCGGGCTGAATTTTTAAAACATAGTTAATTTTGACTATTTCATTTTTGATTTAAAAATTAATGCAGACAAATATCCGAATATTAAAGCTCCTGAAATTCCCACGGCACTTGCCGTAAAACCACCTTTAAACAATCCCAAAAAACCTGACTCATCTATGGCTTCTTTCATTCCCTTCCAAAGATTGTTGCCAAAGCCAAGCAAAGGCACTGTTGCGCCACAACCTGCCCACTTAGTCAAAGGCTCATAAATTCCAATCGCACCAAGAACAACCCCAATGCAAACAAGACTTACCATAATTCTTGCAGGCGTTACCTTGGTCTTGTCTATTACAATTTGAACAAGAGCACAGATTATTCCCCCAACAATAAACGCTTTTAAAAAAATCATCTTAAATTCCTTTCTTTAATTGCAATCATTAATTCTTTTCAATCACCACGCAGTGAGCTATTCCCGGCACGCTATTTCCTTCATTAAAACTTACCGGGGACATTAATGCTCCCGTTGGAATAAAAAGAATCTTCTTAAATGCCCCTTTTTTTAGCTGTTTAAAAACATAGCCTGCAAGAACCGTGGCACTACAGCCACAGCCACTTCCACCTGCGTGAGTGTCCTGTTCACTGGCATCAAACATTTCCACGCCGCAATCCATATGAACCGCAGAAATGTCGTAGCCTTTTTCCTTAAGTAGTTCAAACAAAATACTTTTTCCTATTAATCCCAAGTCACCCGTTATGATTTTGTCATAATCTGCCGGTGTGCTGTTAAAATCCTTAAAATGCTGATAAATAACATCTGCCGCAGCCGGTGCCATACAGGCACCCATATTTTGAGCATCCTTTACTCCAAAATCAACGATTTTTCCCGTGGTAATTCCTGTTATTTTTGCAAAACCTTTTTTTGTGCTAATTATTACTGCCCCACAACCGGTTACAGTCCAGGTTGCCGCATAAGGTCTTTGATTTCCGTAAGCCAAAGGAAATCTAAACTGTCTTTCTGCGCTGGCAAAATGACTTGATGCCATTGCAATAACATTGTCTGCATTTCCTGCTTCAACCATTACTGCCCCAAGACTTAACGCTTCACCCATTGTTGAACAGGCTCCGTACAATCCGAAAAAGGGAATCTCGAACTCCAAAATTCCAAAAGTTGTGGCAATTAACTGTCCAAGTAAATCCCCACCAAAAATATACCTGATTTCTTCCTTGCTCATCCCTGCTTTAAATAGAAGTTTCTGAATTGCCTCTTTTTGCAACAAACTTTCTGCCTCTTCCCACGTTTCCTGTCCAAGCATAGGATCCTGTTCCACAACATCAAACAATTTTCCTAAAGGTCCGTCACCTTCTTTTTGACCTACAATTGAAGCTCCTTCAATAATAAACGGTGGCTTATCAAAGGAAATACTGCTACTACCAATCATTCGTCCCATAAAAATCCTCCTTTTTTCTTAGTTTTTACTTTTTTGTTATAAATATGTATACGTTTTTACTTGCCTATTTGACATATTTTTTATACAATAGGAAGGAAATTCAAAAATTACATATAATAAGAAGGGAAAAAAAATGACTACATCAGAAATTGGAATTTTAATTGCCATCATTGTTTATATGGTTGGCGTTGTTGGTATTGGTGTATATTTTGCCAAAAAAAACAGTACCACAAATGATTTTTACCTTGGTGGACGAAAGCTTGGTCCTCTTGTTACTGCTATGAGTGCTGAAGCATCAGATATGAGTAGCTGGTTATTAATGGGACTTCCGGGTGTTGCTTATGTTACAGGTGTTTGTGATGCATTCTGGACAGCTGCCGGACTTGCTGTTGGAACATACGTTAACTGGCTTATTGTTGCCAAAAGACTTAGAACTTACAGTGACGTTTGCAGTGCAATCACTATACCTGACTTTTTTGCTAACAGATATAGAGATCGTAAAATGTTAAAGTGTGTATCTGCTATAATTATTATTATTTTCTTTGTGCCATATACAGCTTCAGGATTTGCTGCATGTGGTAAACTTTTTAATTCTTTATTTGGAGTTGATTATTTAACAGCAATGATTATTAGTGCAATTGTTATTGTTGCATATACTACTCTTGGTGGTTTCCTTGCTGCAAGTACTTCTGACTTTATTCAGAGTATTATTATGTCAATTGCCTTAGTTATAGTTTTAAGTTATGGAATTATTTCCGTTGGTGGATTTGACGGAGTCGTAGCTCACGTTGGCGACCTTAAGGGATTCCTTTCAATAACTTCAACACATGATGGTGCAACTAATGCAGCAACGCCTTACAGTGTTCTTTCAATTGCCTCAACACTTGCTTGGGGACTTGGATACTTCGGCATGCCACATATTCTTTTAAGATTTATGGCTATTGAAGACACAAAGAAATTAAAACTTTCAAGACGTGTTGCCAGTGTTTGGGTTGTTATTTCAATGTCTGTTGCAGTTTCAATTGGTATAATCGGTTATGCAATGTCAGCAGAAGGAGTTATTCCTAACCTAAAGGATTCTGAAACAATAATCGTTCAGATAGCCCACGTATTAAGTACACACGGCATTATTTTTGCCATAATTGCAGGTGTTATCCTTGCAGGTATACTTGCCTCAACAATGTCAACTTCAGATTCACAGCTTCTTGCTGCATCTTCAAGTGTTTCAGAAAACTTACTTGAAGGCGTGTTAAGTTTAAACCTTTCATCAGGAGTAAAAATCGTAGTTGCCAGAGGTTCAGTAATTATCATTTCAATAATTGCTATGTTTCTTGCCAGCAATCCTAACAGCTCAGTATTCCAGATAGTATCATTTGCCTGGGCAGGCTTCGGTGCCACATTCGGCCCTGTAATGCTCTTTGCATTATTCTGGAAGCGCTCAAACAAATACGGTGCAATCAGCGGAATGGTAGCCGGTGGAATCATGATATTCGTATGGAAATTCTTAATTCGTCCAATGGGTGGCGTACTTGGAATCTATGAACTTTTACCTGCATTCATTGTAGCTTCAATCTTCATCGTAGTAGTAAGCTTACTTACACCTGCACCTGAAAAAGAAATCGTAGACGAATTTGAATCAATAAAAAATTATTAATCAAATAAAAACAAAGCACTTTTTCATTCCGCTCACGCAGAAATTTCTAAAAGGAAACAATAGGCAGAGTTTTGAAATTTTGCGAGCATAGTGTAAAGCGATAAACCTACTGTTCGATCTTCCTGTTGATTGTGATTGTGATAGCTTCCTGCTCTCTGCCGGGAGCGATGAA
>OGXG01000608.1_pt1 | contig 19605 bp, 12 predicted proteins | sample 1576251 | NCBI WGS metagenome assembly OGXG01 (sample SAMEA3541533, study PRJEB24748) | human gut metagenome | biome: human gut; feature: human-associated habitat; material: faeces | place: China | collected 2012
AGCGTTTGGGCGATGTTGATTCCCTCATGGCAAAACACCTTCAAGGTGAGCTGAACCATCCAGATGGGACTGAACAAACCAATTCATTTTACTGACATTGAAAGTTCAGTACGCGATATCGTTAACATCACAGCCATTGCTTGTATTGATGCGATAGTAGCAAAGAAAATGAAATGTACTGAGAAATAATCAACCCACAAATAAAGGATGAAGAATTTTACACATTAGTTCTTCATCCTTTTTTATTTCTATCCGAACCATATACCATGAGAAAAACACTAACCCACACACAATGCATCATTCTTACCCTCTTTTGGGCCTTACTTTGTTTTTTAGTATTAACATCCGCACCTCGTATAGACGGGCTACTCATTGTAGCTATCCTTATCTCAGGAGCATTAGTATTTATACCCATCACCAAGTCAATAAAAGCAAGGAATAAATAAGCATTTCAACATAACAAAGCTTACATTTTGTATTTTTTGATACACTTTCTTTGTTTTTGTTTATAAAATGTTGCACAAAACAAATTTTATACATAATTTTGTCAGCGGTAAAAAGCTCTATTAACAGATAATACAAATAGAATTATGAATGCAGCTAAAGTATTGGAAGATTTAAAAAGAAGATTCCCTAACGAACCTGAGTATCATCAGGCAGTAGAAGAAGTTTTAAGCACGATTGAAGAAGAGTACAACAAACACCCGGAATTCGACAAAGTAAACCTGATTGAACGTCTTTGCATTCCAGATCGAGTATACCAATTCCGTGTAACATGGATGGATGATAAAGGTAATATCCAGACTAACATGGGTTATCGTGTACAACACAACAACGCCATCGGCCCCTACAAAGGTGGTATCCGTTTCCATAGCTCAGTAAACTTAGGTATCTTAAAATTCCTTGCTTTCGAGCAAACATTCAAAAACTCCCTGACCACTCTTCCGATGGGTGGAGGTAAAGGTGGTTCAGATTTCTCTCCGCGTGGCAAATCTAACGCTGAAGTAATGCGTTTCTGTCAGGCATTCATGTTGGAACTTTGGCGTCACATCGGTCCTGAAACAGACGTACCGGCAGGTGATATCGGTGTAGGTGGACGTGAAGTTGGATTCATGTTTGGTATGTACAAAAAACTGGCACACGAATTCACAGGTGTATTGACAGGTAAAGGTCGTGAATTTGGTGGTTCACTTATCCGTCCGGAAGCAACTGGTTACGGTAACATCTACTTCCTGTTGGAAATGTTGAAAACACGTAATATTGACATTGCAGGTAAGACTTGTCTGGTTTCAGGTTCAGGTAACGTAGCTCAATACACTGTTGAAAAATTAATTCAACTTGGAGCTAAAGTAGTCACAATGTCAGATTCAGACGGCTATATTTACGATCCAGACGGTATCGACCGTGAGAAACTGGATTATATCATGGAATTGAAGAACTTGTACCGCGGACGTATTCGTGAATATGCAGAGAAATATGGTTGCAAATACGTAGCAGGCGCTCGCCCATGGAATGAAAAAGCAGACATTGCTCTTCCTTCTGCTACCCAGAACGAAATCAACGGCGACGATGCAAAAGTACTTATCGCAAACGGAGTATTTGCTGTATCTGAAGGAGCAAACATGCCTTCTACTCCGGAAGCTATCCGTGTATTCCAGGAAGCCAAGATTCTCTACGCACCAGGTAAAGCTGCCAATGCTGGTGGCGTATCAGTATCAGGTCTGGAAATGACTCAGAACTCTATCAAACTGAGCTGGAGTCAGGAGGAAGTAGATGAAAAACTGAAAAGCATCATGAAAAATATTCACGAAGCTTGTGTACAATATGGTACAGAACCTGACGGTTATATTAACTACGTAAAAGGTGCCAATGTAGCCGGCTTCATGAAAGTAGCCAAAGCAATGATGGCTCAAGGTATTGTATAAAACACTACATCCATACAATTTTACACAAACCCTTTGCTTCTGTCTCTTATACAAAGAGAAGAACAAAGGGTTTTCTTCTTTCCATACCCGAGGAGAAAAAGTTCCAACATACCCTATCACATAATGTAATACAATATTTATCCATACTTTCACAGAATAGTATACAAGGAAAAAATTTCTTTACCACAAACATACTAATTAAAGTCTTTTATCTATCTTTGTAAATCTAAAATTCTAATTTATAATCAACTAAAAGATGAGACTAACACATGTATTTACAGCTATACTGCTCGGCATAGCCAGCACCTCGTGCATTCAAGACGAAGCTCTGAATGTAGAAGCTGCAATAGACGGATGTAGTGGAGCCAATATTCAATTGCTAAATATCAATGAAATAAGTCGGGAAGTAGACATTTACGTATTCGACGGAGCCAACACTGCGGCTCAGGAGTTAAACTTCGAACTTCCCGAAGGAGCAAGTATCCTTCCTGATAAAAAAGAAGCTGGAGACAATCCTCCCTATTATGATTTCAGTACGCAAACCCAGCGTAATTTTACCGTCACCTCAGAAGATGGTAACAATCATTCTACCTATACATTAAACATGTATAAAATCAAGTTGCCATTAGAATATTCTTTTGAAAACTTACGTGAAATCAATCCTTACCACATTCTCTATATTACAGACATCAACGGAATTATGCAGTGGGCCAGTGGTAATCCAGGATACAAGTTATGCGGTATGGCTAAAAGTGCAGAAGATTATCCTACAGTACAGACCAGTGGAGGCAAAGAAGGAAAATGCATCACTCTTACCACACGAAGCACAGGTTCTTTTGGAAGCATGACCAAAATGCCTATAGCTGCCGGAAACCTCTTTGTGGGATCATTCGATGCAACCAGTGCAGTTATTGCCCCTTTACAAGCAACCCAGTTCGGATTTACCTTCACCCGCAAACCTATTCGTATGACCGGATATTACAAATATAAAGCAGGAGATGTATTTACAGATAAAGCCGGACAAGTTGTTAGTGGAAAAACTGATACCGGTGATATATATGCAGTATTATACGAAGCCCCTACGAGTGATTTTTCTTTAGACGGAGACTTGTTTACCCCCGGTAACGAAAAAGCACAACACATCGTAGCACTGGCACGTATAGAAAAAACCATAGAAACAGACCAATGGACCTCATTCGATCTTCCTTTCGAACCTCAGAACGGTAAAACTATCGATGAAGACGGATTGAAAAACGGCAAATACAAACTCGCTGTAGTATTTTCCTCCAGCATACGTGGAGCTTACTTTGAAGGAGCAGTAGGAAGCCAGTTGCAAATTGATGAAGTGAAAATAGAATGTGAAGAAGAAAACTAAAAAATAAGCAAAATGAAAATAACAAAATATCTTTTCATTCTGACTGCCTTTATAGCAGCAGGAATACAGTCGGTCTATGCCCAGTCGACAGATTCAGAACACAAAGGGCTGCTTTGGTCTTCTCTGCATGGATTAGATTACGAATTCAAAGCCGGAGTTAATATCGGAGGGACTTCTCCACTTCCTCTTCCACAAGAAATCAGAAGTCTTGACAGTTATTCCCCCGGATTGGCAATCACATTGGAGGGAAGCGCCACCAAGTGGATTGATGTCCAAAAGAAATGGGGAGTCAGCATAGGATTCCGTTTAGACAAAAAAGATATGACAACCGATGCTACTGTAAAAAACTATGGCATGGCTATTTTCAATGAAGTAGGTGGCAAGGTAGAAGGTTTATGGACCGGTGGAGTAAATACCAAAGTGAAAATGTCATTACTTACTTTTCCAATATTAGCCAGATATCAAATAAGCAAACGTTGGAAACTATCGGCAGGTCCCTATTTCTCTTATATGATGGATGGAGAATTCTCCGGTAATGTATACGAAGGTCATTTACGTACTCCTGATGCGACCGGAACACGCATCGACTTCCAAGGAGAAAATACAGCTACATACGATTTTTCCAATGAATTGAGAAAATTTCAATGGGGGCTCCAAGTTGGAGGAAGCTGGAATGCATACAGACATCTTACTATACATGCTGACCTGACATGGGGACTGAATGATATGTTTAAAAAAGACTTCAATACTATTTCATTTGCAATGTATCCCATCTACCTTAACTTAGGATTTGGCTACGAATTCTAATAGGTATCCATCAAGCCTTCACACTTTTTTCCTGCAAATTATCAATACAACAGAAAGGAGAAAAGCATGAAGGCTTTTTCATTCCTTTCTCCCTACTCCATCTATCTGAAATAATAATTCCGTAAGACACAGGAAACACTTTGCAAGAAAAACAAAGCCAATACAAATAACAATAGAGCCTCAGCTTACAAGTATTCTCACCAGTCCTTACTTGTAAGTAGTGAAGTCATTATTGGGAAAAATTCTACTCCTTTCAAGAAAAAACTCCAGTACTCACTTGAAAGTACAGGCAATGAATCAGACAAACCTCCTTTTTGTTTATTTTTCCTCACAAAAAAAGAAGAACCGTTCCCAAAGTAATAGCAATATATTATAAAATATATCTATTACCTTTGGAACGGTTTTCTTCTTTACAGTAAACAGTCTTTATTTCTGATATACTACTTCTACTTTATCTATCCAAAGTTTGCTATCGGGAGCACCATAAAATTTATCTCCTTCATAACTTGAAGAACAAACTATAGTGAAACGATACTTCTGATTTACATCCAACTCAAAATCACTTAATTCAATTGTAGCCTCTTTCCAAGCATCTTCTGTACTACCTTCTACCAGTTCTCCTTTACTTACTACACGAGTAGAAGTATAAAAATTAGCCTCTCCCGCTTCTCCTGTCAGATAATCAGAATATCCACTTTCATCGTATTCATCAGTAGTATACAAAGAAACTTTAATAGAAAATTTATCAGCATACTCTCCACGGCTAACATCAACAGTTCCTTTATGAATAGAACCATCCGGACAAGTATAATAATCTTTTCCCGATTCGTATTTATAACGTACTTTCACCTGTACCGGGTTTCCCTGTGCATTATCATACTGTATACCAAATTTTGTACTATTCAAAGTATTTGTCATATTGGTCTTCCAGGTTCCTAAAAATAAGGAGCCTGCTGTAATAGTAGGAATTTTTGATACCCACATATCTTTTCCCACTGTATTCTGAGTCTGAATTAATACGACTCCTTCTCCAGCAGTATTGTCGTTCTTTACAGACCAATCAGGACTTCCTACCATATTTCCCATTTCTACAATACCAGGATTACTGGTTTTCCATCCCTCCGGAGTTTCATACTCTTTTGCATTACCTAATATCGGCTTATGACTTTCTTTCACCCAAGTCGTAAAATCATAAGCAATTGTTTCTGTAATTATCTGTCTGACAGCTATTATTGTATATTGAGATGTTATTTTTCCATCTTCTGCTGTTACTGTATAAACTACTGGCTGAGAAAAGTTCTGAGCAACTCCGCTTGCCGGATCAACAGTAGCACCTTCCGATACTTGAATAGTTGGAATCAATGCAGACAATTGTTCAGCAGTAGCATCACCCGCATACAAGAAAGTCACAGTTTTCTCTTCCTCATTAATTTGCGGTTCAGAAACAACAATTGCATTGACCTCCTCATTTTTATCAAATGTAAAAGCAAGTATCCGGGCTTCATCATTAGGAATATACTCTCCGGTGTCCTTTGTTCCTTCATAAAAAGCTTTTACTGTATAAGGAACGGGCACTGTTTCAATAGTAATATTATCAATGTCCAAATCTATTTTCAATATGCCATTAGCTATCGATCCCACTGCATCTACATCAGCTGTTAATCCATTTAAGCTAAGAGAAGTAGTACCTGTAAAAGTATAACGTTCACCCTCATTTTTAACCGGACAATTTGTCAACCCAATATTCCCCAACTGCATTGGTCCAAAAGCAAAATCAGAAATCTTCAAATCAATAGCCGATTCACCATTAGCTATCACTGTTACCATTTGGCCTTTAACAGTCGTAGGTTCACCATCCTCTCCGCCTACCAAGGTCACATCCAAATTACCTCTATAATTTCCAACCAACTCTTGTAAGCCTATAGAAGGAGTACCCGGCTCATTATTATTACTACAAGAAGTAAATAACATTATTGTACACCATACGGTCAATAAAAAATAAAATAAGTACTTTTTCATTTTCAACTTGTTTTATTAAATAAATATTTATTCCTTATCGAAAAAATAAAGCGATACTGGAAACCAATACCGCTTTACCCTTTAATATAAAAAGTTTATTATTTCTTTATCAAATCCAAACCGATATTGAAGGTTTCAGTTTTACTCCAATAACCTGAAATAATCTGCAACAATACACTGGCCATCTGTGCTTCCTCAGGAATTAAATTAGCAGCTACCAATGCATCCCATACATACATCAAATCATTTTTCATCACAGGTATTCCCCAATCATCCACCTCTCCAGTTTCACGAAGAGTCATCATAGAATCAAATGCTGACTTATCTAAGTATAAATAGACCTTTCCGGCTTCTTCTTTCTTATTCATCGGAATACCATTCAAAGCCCATCCCTGCAACTGTTTGATTGTTGCATCTGATACATTAGTCAAATCAATCTGAAACATACTCTTCAACATCTCCTTCAAAACAGAAGGTTCAGACATCAATACCTGATTGATAATTTCTTCCAAGCCGCTTGCATCCTGTCCTCCAAGCGCTGCGCCTAAGATATTAGCTATATTCAACTTCACCAAGAGTTTTCCGTTACTTTCACTCCAAGTCGCCAATCCTTCCGGTGATGTAGTAAAGCCAGATACAGCCGCTAAAGAAGTAATTTCTGATTCTTTCGGAAAAGTCCGCATCAACATTCCCCCCATTGCCCAATTCATTAACTGATCAGTGCCCTTTAAAGTCGGCTTATCCACATAAGAAGCTATGATATTTCCATCCTCCTTTAATTCCACAGTATTTAAAACTTGAGGAAGAAGAGCAGCTCCCATCATACGGAACATTCCTGAAGCTACTACTGTAAAAGCATCATTGGCTTCCCATTCTGCATACAAAGGACCTGATATCGGGAAATTTTTAATTGGATTCTCTCCTTCAGTTACAACAAAATCTTCTGTAGTATAATCAGCCAGTCCATAAGTTCCCACCAAAGGATTCACAGGATTAGGAGTATCTCCACCATTATCATCACTACAAGAAGTAAACAATGTCACTGTACACAATACAGCAAGCATGTAATAAAACAAATTCTTTTTCATCTTTATTTTCTAAACGGTTATTAATAAAGAACAAAAACCATGAGGCAATCGTTCTTCAATTTTGATTGCAAAATAACCGACATTTCTTTATCCTCACAAGGTCTATTTATCTTATTTTTGTTCTATTTTTTATCATCCATTAAAAATCCCTTATATAAATAGTTAATTTATACAGTTTAACCTATTTCTATTTATAGATATTATAGTCTATATTTCAAAAAAAGAATACCTTTGTAAAAAATCAATATCATGGAAAAAGAACTCCCTAAAATAGAATTGCCAGAAGAATGGATAATCGGAACAGGAATCAGTAAAGAGTTACTAAATTTATATACTAACTTTCCATGCCGTTTAAAATCAGAAATATTTGTGCTTTGTATGGATGGAGAGATTGAAGCCTCTATTAATCTTAACCGAATAAAAGTAAAGGCAAACGATTTTGTTACTATTATGCCAGGAAGTATCTTTCAAATTCATAGAGTAGAAGGAAATCTAAAAATTTATTTCGGAGGATTTTCATCACAATACATCAACCAAGCAGAACTTACCCGTTCGGCGTTAAATACACTATATATTACTTTAGGCCGTCCAGTCATCACTCTCAAATCTCAAGGAGCCAAACTATTGGAGGACTACTTGTGTTTTCTGATTAAATTATACGATTTTTTTAATGAAACAACGCGCAAACAGATTACCTCCTATTTATATAATAATATTCATGCTGGCATAGCAGCCATGTATCGCAATCGGCCTGAAGAAGGAAATAACAATTTATCAAAAAGTGAACAGCTCTGCAAAAGTTTTACACAATTAGTAATGCAAAACTATAATCAGGTTCGCAATGTATCTTGGTATGCAGAAAAATTAAACATTACCCACGCTCATCTCTGTACCACAGTAAAACAAGTTACAGGGAATACATGTATGGAAATTATTTCAAGAATGGTTATTATGGATGCTAAGTCTCAACTTAAGTCTACACAATTACCTATACAGGAAATCTCAGACTCACTTAATTTTGCCAATATGTCTTTCTTCGGAAAATATTTTAAACGATATGTAGGAATGAGTCCACTGGAATATCGGAATAGCAAATAAAAAGCCCGTTTTAATCGGGCTTTTTATTTATCCTATTTCAACAACACCTATTTTTTTCTTCCCATCCATTTTGACAGACAAAGGCTTATCAAAATGTACCCAGCGTATAAACTTAGTTTCTTCTACGGCAGGCATACTGTTCAGAAGTTCCTGATTATACAATCCGTCGTTCATATAGGCATTAATGGTAAAATACCCAACTCCAAACGAAGTAAGATTCTGGAAAAAGTGAGTTCCCTGACTAGGATCTATACGATAATTTGTCAGTCCTGCTTCTACAATGACACGGGCTGCCGATATATTGGGCCATTTCACCGGAATACCCAACCAGGTATCGCTACTTCCCCAACGTCCGGGTCCTACCAGTACATAATGTTTCTCTTCATCCAGAAAACGACGATTCAATTTCTCTATATCATAGGCTATCAACTGGTTGTTCGAAGCAGAATAGCCCTCCGTTTTCACATAAATCACATCGTGAATATCATCCATCACACCATGCCCTAACGAATTCTCACTCTTCAGCAATAAGCGCTCTTTGGGTATCAATGTCAGATCTTCTGTTAAATTCGCCTTCATATCTACCATCGGACGAATTTGTAACAAATAGAACGTTCCTGATTTGGTACGAGCATCCAAATTAACTGCAAATTCAATCTCTACCGGACGGCGCATCTCTCCCTGTCCATACTTCTGTACCAACTGAAGAATACGAGCCAACGGGAAGACATCATGTTGCAGTATATTGGCAAAAGTAATCAGTTTACGGCCACCCGGATAGATACCATCGCGTATTACCATATCGTAAGGGTCGTAAGTAGAAGCTATATAATTGAGAGAGCCATCGTTCTCTGCCTCTTTTACCGGAAGTTTTAACAGATTAAATCCATCGTCGAGCGAAAAATTATTACCTGTATTTTCCAGATCAAGTGCATAAAAACGTGTCTGTGTTTCACGTAATGCCATTTCCATTTCACTTGTCTGCAGCACCTTGTCCGGATGATAAGGACATACGCGAAGAGTCAAACCGCCATCTACGATATATTTACCTAATCCCAATGCCAGACTCACTGTACCTTCTTCTGCCTGTTCATCGTTTATCGGATAATAATTAATGGAACGAGCCACACCTGAAATTGAAGGATAATAACGGCTGCCATACTGTGTTCCGACTACCTCCTGCAAGATTACAGCCATTTTTTCCTGGTCGATTACATTCCGTGTAGCCTGCATATAAGCTTTACTATCTTTATAATAGACGGATGCATATACCCCCTTAATGGCATCACTTAACATACGAAGCATTTCATACTTATCTTCTAGATAAGGTATCATATAAGTGGAATAAATGCCAGCAAAAGGTTGGTAATGCGAATCTTCCAACAAGCTGGACGAGCGGATGGCAATTGGCGCCTTTACAACCTCAAAGAACGCAAAAAAGTCCTCTACCAATCTGTCCGGCAGCTTTGCACGGAGAAAAGCGCGAAGAATGGTTTCATCGTCTGCATCACTCAAGGCCAGCTGGTACAGATTGTTCATATCCATAAATTCATCGAAGATATCCGTACACAGTACCACCGTTTTCGGAATAACTACCGTTGCATTTTCAAATTCCTCGAATTCGGCATGACGCTTCACCATATTATCAATGAAGGCAAGTCCTCTTCCTTTTCCTCCTAATGAGCCGTCACCAATACGCGCAAAATTGGAATAACGGTCGAAACGGTCACGCTGGAATACAGCCACAACTCCCTGATTCTTCATCTTCCGGTATTTCACAATCGCTTCAAAGATGATTTTACGATGTGCATCAATATCTTGTAAAGATTCCCAAGTAACCTGTTTCAAAAATTCAGCTACAGGAAAGATTGCTCTTGAATACAACCAGCGCGATACATGATTACGAGTAATATGATATAATAAGGAGTCAGCAGGAATAGAATAGATGACATTCTGAAGTTCTTTCAGATTATGTACCCGTACTACTTCTTCCATGGTTTGGGGATTTAAGAAAATAAAATCACCAAAACCGAAGCTTGCAGACACGGCTTCCCTCAAATCGACATCCATTTTCTTCGAATTCTTATCGATAAACTGCACATCCAATTCATTGGCATAGCTTCTGTTTTCTTCTTCTGCCGACTGTAGGATAAGAGGTACAAAAGGATCGTAGCGACGGATTTCTGTCAACAGTTTGACACCAGCCAACGGGTCGTCCACTCCTTCATGCGGGAATCGGGCATCCGATATGATACCCAACGTATTGTTACTGTATTTTTTATAGAGCCCCATCGCTTCCTCGTAAGAACGGGCCAACACAATCTTAGGACGTCCACGCATACGGAGTGTACGCTGATGTTCGTTCAACGCCTCGGTAGCAAACTCCTGACTTTGACGGAGTACGAACTTATAAAGATTAGGAAGGACGGATGAATAAAAGCGAATAGAATCTTCCACTAACATAATCATCTGTACTCCCACTTCCTTGATATCATGCTCCAGATTCATTTTATCTTCAATCAGCTTGATGATGGATACCAATAAATCGGTATTTCCCAACCAGCAAAATACATATTCAAAAATACTAAGATCTTCACTTGCCATACGTTGGGTAATGCCATGCGAAAATGGAGTCAGAACGACAAGTGGAATTTTAGGATACTTCTCCTTTATCTGTCTGGCAATATCAAAAGTATCACTATTATCCGAGCCCGGCATACAAATAACCAAATCAAACATCGTTATTCCCAACTGCTTCCAAGCATCTTCCTCTGTCGATACTTGAGTAAAACGGGGAGGATATCGAAGACTGAGATTCATGTATTCTATAAAAATCTTTTCATCGATACGTCCATCATCCTCCAACATAAATGCATCATAGGGGTTTGCCACCAACAAAACATTGAATATGCGTTTTGTCATTAAGTTCACAAACTGTGTATCTTTAAAATAAAGCTGGTTTAATTTTAATTTGCTAAGCATAGTACACTCTGATTTAGACTCTATTCTGCTAACAAATCTACATAATTCTCCCGATTCATACAACCTATGACTCAGACTTTCATCGTTATCGAATACTTTTAATCACTCGCCGCTCGATTTCATAGATGACAACAAGATGTCATTAATAACTTTTTATTGTTATAAACGAGAAAAAGAGTGAAAAACATTTTGAAGATATACAGAAAAGCATATCTTTGCAGATATAAAAGATTTCTTTTTGTCAGACCTTAAACTATATAATTATGGATATCAATCAAATTATGGCTTCCTTGGAAGCTAAACATCCAGGTGAATCTGAGTACTTGCAAGCAGTAAGAGAAGTTTTGCTTTCCATTCAAGATGTATACAACCAACATCCGGAATTCGAAAAAGCTTCGCTGATTGAACGCCTTGTCGAACCAGACCGTATCATCACATTCCGTGTTCCTTGGGTAGATGACAAAGGAAAAGTACAAGTCAATTTAGGTTATCGTGTACAATTCAACAATGCGATTGGCCCATACAAAGGTGGTATCCGTTTTCACGCTTCTGTAAACCTTTCTATCCTAAAATTTTTAGGATTTGAACAAACTTTCAAAAACGCCCTTACTACATTACCAATGGGAGGAGGAAAAGGTGGTTCCGACTTCTCTCCTCGTGGTAAAAGCGATGCAGAAGTGATGCGCTTCTGTCAGGCCTTTATGCTGGAATTGTGGCGTCATGTAGGTCCGGACATGGATGTCCCAGCAGGAGACATTGGTGTAGGTGGACGTGAAGTGGGCTACATGTTTGGTATGTATAAAAAACTGACTCATGAATTTACCGGAACATTTACCGGAAAAGGGTTGGAGTTTGGTGGTTCACTTATCCGTCCGGAAGCTACCGGATTCGGAGGTCTGTACTTCGTGAAACATATGCTCGACAAGAAAAATATCGATATAAAAGGTAAAACTGTAGCAATCTCTGGTTTTGGAAACGTAGCATGGGGAGCAGCAACAAAAGCAACTCAACTGGGTGCCAAAGTGGTGACAATCTCCGGACCGGATGGATACATATACGATCCGGATGGTATCAGTGGAGAAAAAATCGACTATATGCTTGAATTACGTGCTTCAGGCAACGACATCGTAGCTCCGTATGCGGAACGTTATCCTAACGCAACATTTGTAGAAGGACGCCGTCCATGGGAAGTAAAAGTAGATATAGCGCTTCCTTGTGCAACTCAGAATGAACTAAATGGTGAAGATGCACGTCATCTGATAGACAATCAAGTTCTCTGTGTCGGTGAAATATCCAACATGGGTTGTACTCCTGAAGCTATAGACTCCTTCATTGAACATAAAATTATGTATGCTCCTGGCAAGGCTGTAAATGCAGGAGGTGTAGCGACTTCCGGACTGGAAATGAGCCAGAATGCAATGCATTTAAGTTGGAGTGCACAGGAAGTAGACGAAAAACTACATCAAATCATGCATAATATTCATGAACAATGTGTGAAATACGGAACAGAAACTGATGGTTACATAAATTATGTAAAAGGAGCAAACATTGCAGGTTTCATGAAAGTAGCCCATGCAATGATGGCTCAAGGAATTGTGTAACAATAAAATATCTCGTTTAGTTGTATTTGTATTGTAAGCAACGTTGCTTGCCTGTGACAGGTGGGCAACGTTTTTTATTGTTTCACTGGTATAATAAAGACAAACCATTGCGTTATATACAGAAAAATAGCGCATAATGAAAAAAATATTTATAACACTCCTCTTTTCAATACTTTTTGCTGGTTGCACTACCGAAAGCCCTCATCACTCCAAAGAATATCCAGTCATTATACAAGGTAAATTATGTAACACCTTCTTTTCTGAAAAATCACGTACGGTTTCCTCGGAACAATCTCTTCCTGAACTAAGCACTATTTCATTTTTCAGTTCTGGAGGACTATATGTAGATGGTAGCATATTAACCTATTCAGGTACAAACTGGCAAGGAGAACTCCCCAAGAAATGGGAGGAAGAAGAAATTCCAGCCCATATTCTCGCTTATCACCCTCCCGTGTTATCCGATAATCAATTTATCTATAATGAAAAAGAAGAATTACAGGATATTCTTATTGCACAGCAAACTATCCCCTATGGACAACCTATTCAACTGTCGTTTAATCATTTGTTTTCACAAATTTCATTTTCTGTAAGTCCAGAACTTAATCAAACTTTGGAAAAAATAGAATTTACTCCCTCTGTGAGTATTTCTCATATAAATCCAGAAACCTCAGAAATTACCTACGATAATCAAATAAAACACACCATCTTTTTTGAACAAAAAGAAGATGGCATTTATTCTTTCATTATTCCGCCATACGATAATCTATCTATTGATATCACATTAGTCACCCTCGAAGGACGTATACAAACCACACTTCCCAGCCACTCTTTTAGCAGTGGATATTCCTACAATTGCCTAATAAAGACAACAGAAGGCAATATTGGTATCTACACCCCCGAAGATTTCATTGCTTTTACGCAATTAATCAACGGAAATGAATACAAAGGTCGCAGTCTTGAAGAATTTGGCACAACCCAAAATGGAGTGACAACTTACTATTTACAAAACGATCTGACTTTCAGTGAGGCACAATGCGCAGAGCTTCTTGACATAGGATGGATTAAGACAGGTGGACATGAACTTGGCTTCAAAGATATATTCGACGGTCAGAACCACACTTTAAGCAATATCATATTAAGTACATTTACTTATCGTTTACGCACCGGATTATTTGGCTTCATCGATGAAACCGGAGTGGTAAAAAACTTGCACTTATCACAGATTTCGTATTCATCGTTAAAAAACAAATGCTCCATGACGGGACTTTTATGTGGGGAAAACAGAGGCCTAATTGATGGTTGCAGAGTCACTAATAGCCTCTTTAATACAACTAAATCTACAACATCAGGAGGCATCGCAGGAATCAACAAAGGATTTATCATCAACTGCTCTGTAGAACAAACGGAATTTTCTTTCGAAGACGGTTCTTACGGAGGAATCTCAAACATAAATATGAAAGGAATATTGAATTGTTTTACAGAACAATGTTCTTATAAAGAAGCTGCAAATGGAGCAGGAATATGTAATGAACAAAGGGACGGAGGATATATAGAAAACTGTTTTACGCATAACAACAATTACCCCAAAGCATATGGTGCTTTAATTTACAAAGGAAATGGAGGACGTATTTCAAAAAGTTATCACCCAAATACTGTAAAAGCAATAGGTTCGGGACAAATAGAAAATGAAAATATATTTTCTTATAATCCGACAACTTATATAACTACAGATAACAGCCAATCTCTGCTCGATTTATTGAACCAATGGATAGATAATGAAGGTATATCAAAATATCCCAGCCTCTCCTTTTATCATTGGAAACAAGGAGATAACTCTTTAATTATCCATATCAGACCATAACAGATAATATTTTTTTAGCAATACATTCCCCCATGTTCACAAATTAGTTGTATTTTTGCCCAAAATAGTGTTTTCATGGAAAAGAATAAAAAATTCATCATTGCAATAGCCGCTTTAATAGGTGTTATCGGTATTATTTCATTCTTGGCATTCAACGAATTCCGCAAGAATAAAGAAATGACAGAACTCTTTGCTATAGAAAAAGAGGAAATGGAAAATGAATACAATACGTTCGCAACCCAATACGATGAACTTCAAATACAAATCAGCAACGATTCTTTGCGCGAAAAATTGGAAAGTGAAAAGTTGAAAACCCAGCGCTTACTGGAAGAATTGCGCCAAGTAAAGAGTAGCAACGCTGCCGAAATTATGCGTCTGAAAAAAGAACTGAAGACAGTGCGTGCCGTATTAAGAAGTTATGTAATGCAGATAGACTCTTTGAATAAAATAAACGAAGCCTTAACTAAGGAAAATCAAGAAGTCAAGACCAAATACAGTGCTGCAACTGTACAAATCAGTAATCTGGCTGCAGAAAAGAAAAACCTGAACGAAAAAGTATCTTTAGCTGCTCAGCTCGATGCAACCAACATTGTAGTCACCCCGATGAATAAACGAGGTAAAAAAGCTAAAAAAGTAAAAGACGTAAAGAAAATCGCCATTACCTTTACTATTGTAAAAAATATCACAGCAGAAACAGGTAACAAAACTCTATATTTACGTATAGCAAAACCGGACAATGACATCCTAACTAAAGGGAATACTACATTCTCTTACGAAGACAGGAATATTTCATATTCTATAAAAAAATACATTGAGTATACCGGAGAAGAACAAAGTGTAACTGTATATTGGGATGTAGAGGAATTCCTTCCAGCAGGTACATACAATGTATATATCTTTGCTGATGGAAATATGATTGGACAGAATTCATTTCAAATGCGCTAAATAGCATGAAAAAATATCCTATTTATCTTTTAATCAGTCTTCTTTTGCCATCCGTTTTTTTAGGCTCGTGCGGAGAAGATCGCTCAGGAGAGTATTATGCGCTGATTGCTGCCAAAACATGGATTTATGAAACCATGCAGCAGAATTATTTATTTTATGAAGATCTGCCGGCAGAAGATAATATTGATTTTTTCAAAAAACCTCAAGAGTTTTTGTCTTCCATCGTATCTGACAAAGATAAAAAAGGTTCTGTCATTTTCTCACATATAGATTCTGTTTACCAAAGATCAAGAGTAGAAACGACATCACCTTCTTTTGGATTAGAAGGTACAATAATACGTTTGGAAGATGGGACTAATGCAGTCCGTATCTTATATGTACAGGATCAGTCTCCTGCTAAAGAAGCAGGTTTAAAACGAGGAAGCTGTGTTATTGCTGTAGATAGTCAGAAAATTACCAACAGTAATTACAGCCAATACTTTCAGTACCCTACCCAGTCTTATCGATATATGCTGATTACTCCCCATACGGCAACAGGAGAAAACGATAAGCAAGTTTATGATACTTGCGAAGTACAAATGCCAGCCCCACGTATCGTAGACCAACCAAGCGTCTTCCTAACTAAAAACATAACCACAGAAGGAGGACGAAAAGCATTTTATATCTTATACAACAGTTTCGAAACCGAAGAAGAAGATAAACTAAAAAGTGCATTTGCAGAGGGTATGAGTACATCTCCCAACGATGTAATTTTAGACCTTCGATACAATCCAGGTGGATATGTATCTACAGCCGTATTACTCAGTAGCATGTTGGCACCATCTAGTGCAAGTGGACAAACATGCCTAAAGCTGATATACAATAACAAAATCAATAAAGAAGAAACAATTCCGTTTCAAGAGGGTATAACAGGTTACAATTATGAAAACCTATATATCATTACTTCAGGAAATACGGCATCTGCATCAGAAATGGTCATCAATTGTCTCCGACCTTATTTAGGAGATAAACTCATTCAGGTAGGAGAAGCAACATTCGGAAAAAATGTAGCGCAAAGCCTCTTTACTACTCCCGAATACCCCGAACTGGAGTTTTGGTTGACAACGGCTTATCTTAGTAACTCAAAAGGAGAATATGACTATTTTACCAGCGGCCTGACTCCTGCACACCAAGTGGCAGAGAATCCTGCAGAGAAATTGGGGGAACTGGGTACACCACAAGATACCTTGCTTTATTCTGTAATGTATCACATGGATCACCACTCATTTCCACAACCACCGCAGCCGGAACAACCAACCACTTCCAATAAAAAGAGCAGGGTAATCTACAATCCGATTGCTTCGAAAGTGAAATACAACAAACTCCCCTAAACAGATAATACACATATTCCCTTTAAGACAGATTCTATATTTGAAAAACTGTCTTAAAGGGAATATTTAAATAAGGTTGTTTCAACAATCTTTTCAACCTTTTGCCTTGGTAATTTGTTAGAATAGCGATATATTTGCAATATTGCATAAGCAACTAAACATTAAAGCTAAATTGGCAATGAAAAGATTTACAAGCTTCCTACTCCTATCTCTGTTCACCGTAGGTACATATGCCCAACGGATACTTAATCTGGACAGTTGCCGAGCCCTAGCTCTTACAAACAACAAAGAATTACGGATCGGCCAAGAAAAAATAAATGCTGCACACTATCAACGTAAAGCGGCATTTACCAATTATTTGCCCAAGATTGATGTAATGGGCACATACATGCATACACAAAAGGAAATTTCCTTACTGAGTGACGATCAAAAACAATCTATCAGCCACATTGGGACCTCTACTTCTGCTGCCTTAAAAGAAATGGCAGCCAATAATCCTATATTATCCACATTACTCCCGGCACTTCAACCATTGGAAGGAGGTTTGAACAGTATGGGGCAAGGCCTGGTTGATGCACTTCGCACAGATACAAGAAATCTATATGCAGGTACAGCTACCCTTACCCAACCACTCTTTATGGGAGGTAAAATCATAGCGTATAATAAAATCACCAAATATGCCGAACAACTTGCCCGCTCACAACATGCCACAGGCATGCAAGAGGTCATTCTGAATACAGACCAAGCCTATTGGCAAGTGATTTCACTCACCAACAAGAAAAAACTGGCAGAAAGTTTTCTTAAGTTGGTGCAAAAGCTGGATGAAGATGTAGATAAAATGGTAGCCGAGGGAGTAGCCACCAAAGCCGACGGTCTTAGTGTGAAAGTAAAAGTCAATGAAGCAGAAATGACACTTACTCAGGTAGACAATGGACTAAGTTTATCAAAAATGCTACTTTGTCAGTTATGCGGTCTACCCTTAGACACTGATTTGCAACTGGCCGACCAGAATATGGAAAATTTAGCCTTACCTGCAACCTATACAGAAAGCAATATCGATTTAGCATTGGCCAACCGTGAAGAATTGAAAAGTCTGGAGTTAGCCAGCAAAATCTATCAACAAAAAGTAAACGTTGCACGTTCGGAATTTCTCCCCACAGTAGGCTTAACAGCCAACTATCTCGTCAGCAATCCCTCTTTACTCAACGGATTTGAAAACAAGTTCAGAGGTATGTGGGGAATCGGAGTCGTAGTTAAAATTCCAGTATTCCATTGGGGAGAGGGAATTTATAAAGTAAAAGCAGCCAAAGCTGAAGCCAACATTGCCCGATATCAGCTTGAAGACGTGAAAGAAAAAGTAGAATTACAAGTTACCCAAAGTTCTTACAAGGTTAACGAAGCAGCTAAAAAACTGGCTATGGCCGAAAAGAATATGGAAAAAGCAGAAGAAAATCTACGATATGCAACTTTAGGCTTCAAGGAAGGAGTAATACCAACCAGCAATGTATTGGAAGCACAAACAGCATGGCTTTCTGCACAATCTGGTAAAATTGATGCACAGATAGACTTAAAAATGAGTGAGATTTACTTAAACAAATCAATGGGAACATTAAAATAAAAACAATATGGCTGAAAAAACTCAACGCAGCAACATAATGCTGGCATTTTTTACATTAGCAGCAGTAATCATACTTGTTAGCATCATCGGATTTCTGACTTTAGGTAAAGGCACAGAAATCATACAAGGACAAGCAGAAGCAACAGAATACCGTGTTTCAAGCAAAGTACCTGGACGTATTCTGAAATTTTTGGTCAGCGAAGGAGATAATGTACGTGCCGGAGATACTTTGGCGATTCTTGAAGCGCCTGATGTATTAGCTAAATTGACACAGGCACAGGCAGCCGAACAGGCAGCTATTGCATTAAACGAAAAAGCAGAACGAGGTACACGTGCCGAGCAGTTACAGGCAGCCTACGAAATGTGGCAAAAAGCAAAAGCCGGACTTGAAATTGCAGAAAAATCATACAACCGTGTCAACCGATTGTTCGAAAGTGGAGTCATGTCTGCACAGAAACGAGATGAAGCCAAGGCTCAATATGACGCAATGGTAGCTACAGAACGGGCAGCCAAAGCACAATATACCATGGCCAAAAACGGTGCACAAAGAGAAGACAAAGCAATGGCTGCCGCTCAGGTAGAGCGCGCCAAAGGAGCAGTTGCAGAAGTTTCCTCTTATATTGAAGAAACCGTTTTGATAGCTTCTGCCGATGGAGAAGTAACTGAAATATTCCCTAAAGTAGGAGAATTGGTTGGAACAGGTGCCCCCATCATGAATGTAGCACAGCTTAATGACATGTGGGTTACATTCAATGTCCGTGAAGATTTCCTGAAAGACTTTACCGTAGGCGGAGAAATCAAAGCCTACATCCCGGCTTTGGAAAAAGAAGCAACATTCAAAGTTACCTATATGAAAGATTTAGGTACATACGCTGCCTGGAAAGCAACCAAAACTACCGGACAATTCGATTTAAAG
>OGXG01000610.1_pt1 | contig 19582 bp, 18 predicted proteins | sample 1576251 | NCBI WGS metagenome assembly OGXG01 (sample SAMEA3541533, study PRJEB24748) | human gut metagenome | biome: human gut; feature: human-associated habitat; material: faeces | place: China | collected 2012
ACGGGCTGCTTCCAAGGGTATGGCGCCACCACCGGCAAAAGGATCGAATACGCTGGGCATCCGGTTCTGGAATTTCTCGATAGCCTTTTGTAAGGCGGCTTCTTTGGCTGTTACCTCTGGAGAAGTGAGATGTCGGTTTGTCGTGTGATACAATGCAGTCTCAGCGTTCGTGATGGCTTTAGAAGCTTCATCAAATTCTACAGCCAAGTCTGTGTATGTGGCTTCAGAACGTAGTTCGGAATTGTAGGCTACCCATATCAGCAAACGAGCCAGACGAAGCACTGTAGGGTCGTTTTTACTTTCCCATTTTATCAGGCATCCTTCTTGCACTTGGTCCTTGGAAGGAGTCGTTTTTCCGGCCAGCATATTTTTTTGGCAGGCAGGTGAAAACTTCCCGATAAACATCAACAGTCGGTTGCGAAGGTTGTCAGGCATCGGGTCATAGATAGATGTATAGGGAATATCTGGATAAGGGGCATAAAGCGGATTATTGGCCAGCAGGTCTTGCACAGCATCACAGAATGCTTGCGGACACTCCGGATCCAGCGGATCGGGTACCAGACTTGCAAATATTACCGCCCGGCATACAGGCAATGGCCGACGGGCCCACCACAGATGCAAGGTGGAAATATGTCCATGACGGATAGATTTGTCGCGTACACTTTCTGCCGAGATTTCCTTAATCGGCATTGCTACTTCTATGAGCTTCTTTGCTTTTGTCATAATTAATCTTCTATATCCGGAAGTTTACCAATCATTGTTTCAAGTTCTTTTTTGTAGGCTTCATCAAAAGATTTGTTCTTCAGGAGGTTGTCAATGTCTGTTTTGTCAATGTCCTTTAAGTTGTTATAAAATGCGATGAAGCTGGTAACCATTGCATCAAAGTACGTTTTTACGATTTCGGTTACCTTATTCGGAAAATTCATTCCTCTCAGTTTTTGTTCATTGTCTGATTGGAAGACTTCTGTCATATTTTTCTGTAAAGCATCGAAATCCGTTTTCCGAGAAGCATACATATATCCGGCCAAGTAATAGGTACTTTTTTTGAAGATAGGGAGTTTCCCCAGATACTTTGCATTATCTTGTTGGATTTGCTCTCTTATGGCATCGAGTATACCATTGGCAATGATAAATTTAAAACATAATTCATCCAGTTGTTTTTCATTCCCTTCTTCCAGCAAGTTGCCATTGAATATCTTATCATATTCGGTCTTTTGGAATACACGTGATTTGCCTAAACCGGAGCGTAATGAACGTGCCATGAAAAGGTAAACTGCTCTGTAAGCTAATGCTACATTGACCATGCTTATAATCATTTGATTCCCCTGTATATTCTTGCCTTCTCCTTTTCGGTCATAAATGATGTTGAACTTTTTGAGGACTTCAGCAATGCGTATTTGTATAGGGTCATTAGCCATCAAAGAATAACTTTTTACAGAATTCTGATTATTTGTTGCTTTGATGATATTCATTTTGAAGTCGGTCTGTGACGGATTAATTTCATAAATTCGCACCATAACATTGGCCGGCCTGAAATTGTCCCGCGTGTTTTCACCGTATTTTGCACTATATAACGCATTGACTGTCTGGCATCCATTGATAATCTGCATGTTCTCCAACGTAAAAGTTTGCACATGTTTTGCTGCATTTGTGTTGCCAATGGTCAAGGCATCACAAATGATACTAATCCCGTTGTTCATATAAGGAAACCAAAGACTTTCACTGCTGGTAATGGTTGCAATGATATCCTTGTTAACATTTCCGCGGTCACCCAGGTATAATCTGATGTTTTCTGCATACAGTTGGTTGTGGTGATATTTATTCTGCAGCCGGATGAATTCATTGACATTGCACATCCCCACAATCACTTTCTTAGGTAATCCAAGACTTTCGCGTTTGGAGTTATCTTCAAGTCGGTAAGAATACATTCCTTCATTAACTAATTCTAGGGATTCACTTCCTACTTGGATTTTTCCTTCTCTGGCCAGTTCCAAAATTTCTTTCACTCCATATACCTGAATGGAAAATCCTAATAATTGCCGGTCTGCGTTGAAGCGGGCTAAGACATTATTTATTTCTTTTTCATTATTGCGATAGATACCTGTAGCATTGTTGATATAATGGCAATATACGATGATGCGACGATCTCTTCTTCCTTTCAGAAACTCATCACATTTTGTTTTTATTTCAGCTACTACTTCATTGTCCGAAGGTTTTTCCAGAAACTCCGGGTGTACAAAATTATTGTTCACAAAAGTCGCAAAATTGAGTAACTCCACGGGAGACGCGCTTTTGGAATCGTTTGCGTATAGCTTGTATTGGAAAATATGAAGCTGTTTTACTTTTGAACTTTCGGTTCCAATAAGAGCATACGCATCAATTTGCAATTCAGAACGTCCTGAAATACTTTTGTCGGTGATGACGAAATTTTCAAAGAAACCATCTTCTGAATAATCCATGACTAATGATGCAGACATGGCCATGTAAAGAATCTCATTCGTTGCATTCTTCACTTCGGTGGAACTTTTTCCAGCCTCAATCTCAAAATGCTCATTAGTTCTTTTAAAGAAATCAAGTTCTTGTTGTAAGTCTTCACTGATATACATGATAGTCTTTTTTTATTGTTCATATTTCTGTTGCCATTCTTTTAAAGGCAAGTAATATTGTACTCCTTTTGATACCTTTTCAAAGGTAAGACGAATGGCGGGGTTCTGTATTCTGTAAAGTTCAGGCGCGGTTTTGCAGTTTATAACTATATAGAGCCATGCTTTGTCACCTAATTGTGCCAAGCGGTTCCATTCGTTTTCCGACAGCATGACTCCATCGGTACCGGCACGTCCTTTCACTTCAATATACCGTTTCAGCTCGAATTTATCTATACTTTTTATATCATAGCCTAAATTTTGGTGGGAAACATCCTCCGGAGTTCTGTCCTGGCCTGTTTCATAATTCATTGCAACTTGCATTGCGATTTCTTCCACTTCCTCATCACGTGTCATGTGGAAATGTTGTTTGTATTCCATTTGTGTCAGTGGAACGACATAAGCACAGCCTATGATTTCAGGTTCTTTAGGTGATATCTCCATCATTTGTTCCATGTCGGCAATGCGTTCTTCACGTCTTTGCATCAGTTCAGCTTTACGTACCATCTTGTACGATAATTTTTCTTGTAGTTTTACATCGCCCATGAAGACTTTCATCTGCATATCATTGATGGCGATATCCAAGTCCATAATAATCTGGTTGAAAGCTGTTTGCAAATATTCTTTCCGCTTGGCTACATCTTCTTCTACTTTTACTTTGGTTTCCTCGAATAATGGAAGGGTAATATGTTCGAAAGCCCAGCTCATTACTTCCTGACTTTGAATAGTAGCAGGTGGAAGTATTTCCTTGGCAAATTGCGATGGAGCATGAAGGTCCAGGAATTTGGCAGGAGAAGTATTGTGATAAGTTCCATCAGCTGTCTGAAAAATGAAACTCAACTGCTCGTTGGCAATGCTATCATCTCCTTTACTAGGACGATTATCAGTAATTTGGTTCTTTACGAAAAATGCAAAGTATTCTTCCGTATCTTCCGGTGAAACCAATATGGTTCCTTTCAGCATTTCTTCTTTGAAGTCTTTACGCACACAATCTGTCAGAGCATCGAACAATGCATTACCAGGATTTATGTAATGTACTTTTCCTAAAATAGCGGCTGTATTCTGGTAATCAAGAAATATTTGTTTGTCGAAACAAAATAAGAGTTGATTCAGATTATCGGCAAGTATATTATAGTTTTCTTTTAACTGCTTGCTGAGAATCTCAGGGATGGTTGTAATTTTATAAATTCCTTTCTGTACATTTTCGTAACGTCCTCCTAAATATTTGAATGTCCGTTCAAAGAATAATTGAATGTAGATAGGCTGCAGACGCTTTTCATCAGAGTCTTCTTTTAAAAGTCTGGCATCCTTATAATCTACCGGACTATGGGCAATAGCTTTTTGTTGTGCTTCAATCTGACATTTGAACTCTTTCTCAATCTCTTGGTTGTTTTGAGCCAGGAAGCGATCTAAGTCTGATTCTTTTCCGTCAAACACAGAGGCAATGATTGCTTCCAGACTGACATCTTTCAGCACATCTTGAATGACATCGTAAACACGGTCATCCCCCATGCTTTCCCGAATGATATCCAGTTTATTGAGTAGTTTGGCTAATACTTGTCCTTCGCGGGTATTGTCCGCTACCAAGTTGAAGACAAGCACGTCTTCTTTTTGACCGTAACGATGAATACGTCCCATTCGTTGCTCTAACCTGTTCGGATTCCAGGGGATATCCCAGTTGATGAGTAGTCTGCAGAACTGCAGATTAATACCTTCACCTGCAGCATCGGTCGCAATCAAAATTTGAGTTTCTGGAGACATAAATTCCCATTGGGCAGCCCGGCGTTCGTCCACCGACAGGCCACCGTGAATGACAGACACTTTATATCCATTATTGGTTAGCCGTTCTTGTAGATAGGTAAGAGTATCTTTATGTTCAGTAAAAATCACCAGTTTCTGTCCATTAATCACTCCTTGGCTTTTAAGTAATTCTTTGAGTTGAATGTACTTCTTTTCTTCTTGATTCTGATTATAAAGGTGGTTGGTAATGTCGTATAGGCGTTTAACTTCTTGTGCTTCATTGGCTATTTCTGCCAGACTTTTGGAGGTTGTGAATAACTTAAATTTTTTTGGATCGGAAAGGATGTTATCGAGTGCATCTTTTTCGTCATCTTCCAAATCATCATATTGGTCTATATTGTCTACATCAATCAGTTCTAGTTTCTGACGCTGTTTCCATATGTTAGGATTCTTATTTACTTCATCAACAATACCTTGTAAGGCATTCCAACGTTTGTACAGCGTGTTTTTAATGGCATAAATGGAGCTGACCAAACGGCGTTGCATGACGGCTAATGCTAAACTGACATGAATATTTTTTTCTTCAGTAGCTTCTTCTTTTCGTCTAGTCAGATAGTTAGTCACTTGGTCGTAAAGGTATTTCTCTTCAGGTGTAAGTTGGTAGGAAATGGTCTTTGTAAAACGGTTTTTGTATAATGGATGGCCATCCCAATCTTTCATGTCTTCTTTTAAACGTCGGATGAAGAATTTATTCAACCCTTCTTTACTTAATTCTTTGACTCTGTCGGAAGCTACATCATCTGTAGCAAAAATATCTTCATCCAATAATTGCAGTAACTTTTTAAACGTATCTGTTCTTCCACGATGAGGAGTCGCTGTTAATAAAAGTAAGTGTTCGCATTGTTGCGATAAGACATAAGCTGCCTCATAACGTTTGGATTTGTATGTTTTTTGTCCGTATTCGTATGCTGATAATTTATGGGCCTCATCAAAAATGACCATATCCCAACTTGTATTGCTGACCACAGACAAGATATCTTCCCGACTTATAAAGTCAATCGATGTGACGACTTTATTGGCTGTACGGAAAATGTTAGGATCTGCTGTAAACAGACTGCGGTTGACTAAAGTGAAAGGTATATTGAATTTGACTCCCATTTCATCTTCTTGCCATTGTTTTGTCAAACCACCTGGGGTTACAATCAGAATGCGTTCAATGATACCACGCATAATCAGCTCTTTCAGTAAAAGCCCTGTCATGACGGTTTTCCCGGCACCTGTATCATCAGCCAAAAGAAAACGAATTTTGGGCTGAGGTAATAAGTATTTGTAAACCGCTTCAACTTGATGAGGAAGAGGGTCGACCACACTGCAGTTAATGGCAAATAATGGGTCAAACTGATAAGCTGAATGGATGCGTTCTGCTTCTGCAAACATGACAAACTTCTCTGGAGCTCCTTTAAAATTAAATTCGCCTTCTGCTGTCAATACTTCCAAAGACTCAAATTGAGCTTTACTAATTACTTTGGTACTAGTTTTGTGAGTATTTACTCCTGTGTATTTAATGGAATACATATTCCCGAGAGGCTGTAACTTGATGATGGTGACAGGTTCCGTTGGGATTAAGTTCTTGATTATCTGATTGACTTCTATCATTGATTACTTCTTTATTTCTTGATTATTGACTAATAAATTTTTCGTTTCAACATCCAATAAAGAAGCAATTTCATATAGCCATTCTATCCTTGGTTGTCGACGGTTGCATACATACGCATTAGTTTGGCTAAAACTTTCATCTATTTTCTCATCTTGCCAGATTTGCGTGATTCCCTTTTCTTCAAGTATTTGTTTGATACGATTCATAAAATAAAGAGGGATATTTATGTATAATTGCAAATATATGAAATATTATGTGATATAAAAAATGGAATTGCGCATCTTTATCATTGCAGTTTTAACTTGATAATTTAGGGAAGGTTTGCTATGTATAGCCACACAAAAAAACGTAGGAGGCCTCCGCATTTGCGGAAACCTCCTACGGGGTTACTTATATCTTATCAGCTGGCAGCGCGCAGCTGGTTGAACAAATCCTTCTGCTTTTCGGTCAGGGAGGTCGGGATATTGATGTGGTACGATACAATCATATCGCCGAACTGGCCGGTCTGTTTGTACACCGGGAATCCTTTTCCTCTCAAACGGACCTTCGTGTCGTTCTGTGTACCCGGTTTTACTTTCAATTTGACCATTCCGTCCATGGTCTTCACCTGTACTTCTCCACCCAGTACGGCAGTGTACAAGTCGATATTGACGTGGGTGTAGAGGTCATCTCCCTTACGTTCGAAGGTATCATCCTTATCGATGACAAAGGTGATGTACAAGTCTCCGTTTTCTCCTCCGTTCATGGCTTTCTGGCCGTAGCCTTTCAGACGGATGGTCTGTCCGTCGGCCACTCCTGCCGGCACAGTAATACGGATATTTTCACCGTTGATGCTGAAAGTCTGCTTGTGGGTGACGTAGGCTTCATTGAGCGACAAGTGCATCTGTGCTTCTATATCCTGTCCCCTCGACATGGTGTGGTATCCTCCTCGTCCACCTCTTCCGTGCCCGAAAAGCTGTTCGAAGAAGTCGGAGAAGCCGCTTGCTCCTGTTCCTCCAAATCCTTCCGTAAATTCACCGTCGTTCATGGAGTACCAGTAGCCGGAGCCACCGTGCTGTTGCTGTGCCCTGCTGTATGCCTCACGTTCCTGCTTAAACTCATCGGCATGTTTCCAGTGTTCGCCATATTCGTCGTATTTCTTACGCTTTTCCGGATCGCTCAATACTTCGTTGGCTTCATTCACTTGCTGGAACTTTCCTTCTGCCGACGGGTCATCCTTGTTCAGGTCAGGATGATATTTCTTGGCCAACTTCCGGTATGCCTGCTTGATTTCATCCTGAGTGGCATTACGGTCTACTCCCAAAATCTTATAGTAATCAATAAATGCCATATATCAATCGTTTTAAGTTAGTTCCAAAATAAAAACTCTCGCCCACAATGGATGCAGACGAGAGTTTTCCGTTATTTGTGATGATTAATGTATTTCAATCACACGATTAATTTTTGCTTTTTCTTCCTGAGAATACTTTGGCAGCTCAATAGTCAATACACCATTTGCTACATTGGCAGTAATCTTTTCCTTATCGACATTGTCGGGCAAGTAAAGTGACTGCTGGAACTTGGTGTAAGAGAACTCACGTCGTAAGTATTTTTTGTTTTCCTTGTCTTCGTTTTCAACTTTCTTTTCCATGGAGATGACCAGTTCGTTTTCATCACCCAAGTGGATATTGAAATCCTCTTTAGTCATTCCCGGAACGGCTACTTCTACTTTGTAATCCTTGTCGCTTTCCACCACATTGATTGCAGGTGCGGTAGCGTTCGCTTTTTCCATCCAGTTGTTATCGAAGAAGTCATTAAAGATACTTGGTAACCAGTTCTGATTGTAATATTTTCTAGTCGGCATCATAGTTGTAATCTCCTATTTTTTAGTTGTTAATCAATTTCGTTTCTGAACCCGAACCCTTTTGAAATTCAAGTTCATTTACTCTTTTGCAAACAGTGTACCACAAATCTTGAATGGAGGTTGTTGTAACTTCCATTTTTAATGTAATACCTTTATTTTAAACCTTCTATGCCGATTTTTAAACCTTTGCAAACTATATTAGCTGTCTGATGGAATAGATTGTAGCAAATTGTCACTTTAAGTTTGAATTGTAAAGACAAAAAGTCCTATTATGTGACATATTGTCATTTATTTGCTCTTTGAGTGCCGTAATCTGATGGAATGTGAAGACAGCCGTTTTTCTAACATAGAAGCGGGAATGATGGATTTAAGAGTATCTATGACCGCATTGACCATTCTTTCGCGGATAAAGTCTTCTTTGATAAGAATGGATACATGGCGTTGTGCCGGAGGATTTGCCTGGAGAGGCAGGACATGGGCTTTCTGTTTCTCGGTTAGCGACGCAATATGAAGCTCGGGGATGATGGTATATCCACCGTTTCGGTCCACGATTTTTATGAGGGTCTCGATGCTTCCGGCCTCATAGATGTGATTGCCGATGTCCTTGTTCTTGCAGAAATTCATTCCGCCGTTGGGCACACAATGACCTTCTTTCAGAATCCACATTTGTTCGGGAGGAAGGGTACCGTTGGCGATACAGCTTTTGGCCTGGTCGCATGCTTCAGAAAAGTAGGCCACGAACTTCTCGGTATAGACCGGAATCTCTAACAGGCCGTTCAAGTCCTCCGGCGGGGTGGTCAGGATAATGTCCAGGTTGCCATAGTGCAGCTCCTGGAGCAATGACTTGTTTTCTTTCTCATCAATGAACAGGCTTACGTGCGGGTAGGTTTTCCGGAAATGATGGATAAAGTCGGGCACGAGGTAGGGAGCAATGGTGGGCAGAATGCCGATACGCAGGTTACCGTTCATGCTGTCCGTTTCGTCGGCTACCACTTCCTTTATGCACTGGGTTTCATTCAGCACAATCTGTGCCTGACGGATGATTTTTTCACCGATGCGGGTAGGGGTGATATTCTTCCGGTCGCGGTTGAAAATCTTGACATCCAGTTCCTCTTCCAGCTTTTGAATCATCGCACTGAGGGTAGGCTGTGTCACGCCGCACGCTTCGGCTGCAAGCACAAAGTGGCGGTACTTGTCCAGTGCCACGATATATTCCATCTGTTGTAATGTCATGGTTCAATAGATTTTATCAATACAAAGATAAATAAAATCTGTTGTGCCCCTGCGCATTTCCATCTACATTTGCATCAGAAACAAACAAAAAAGGTGTTGACAATGAAAAGGTTATTTCGTAATTGGGATGTTCTCCGGGTGATACGCCTCCTTTCGGGAGCAGTGTTTGCCGCTTATGGCATCTATGCCTCAGACTCCCTGATGATAGTATTGGGCGGGTTGTTGATGCTGATGGCTATGGTGAACTGGTCCTGCTGTGCGGCAGGAGGATGTGGCACCTCGTCCGGGAACAAAGCGTTGTATAAGGATTTTGTGAAACCTTATCAGGCAACAAAGGGAAGTAAGTAAAAATTTAAAAACAGAAGAATATGAGTGCAGTACATTTAACCAAAGCAGATTTTTTGACAAGAGTAGCAAACTATGAAGCGAATCCGAACGAATGGAAATTCCTGGGTGAGCGTCCGGCCTTGATTGATTTTTATGCCACCTGGTGTGGTCCGTGCAAGATGCTGGCACCGGTATTGGATGAACTGGCCGATGAATATGCCGGACAGGTAGACATCTATAAGGTGAATGTAGACGAAGAGGAAGAACTGGCAGCCTTGTTTGGTATCCGCAGCGTGCCTTCCCTGTTGTTTGTGCCGATGAACGGAACTCCGCAGATGGCACAGGGAGCTTTGCCTAAGAAGAACCTGAAGGATGCCATTCAGAATGTGTTGTTGAAGAACGATTGAGGTGATATATTCAGACAACTATAAAAAAGGAGAGCTTTACAGCTCTCCTTTTTTTATGGCTTCCATGATGTTGGCCGGAGCACGTTCGGCCAGCAGTTCTTTTTTCATATAATCCATGTAAGGAGCTACGTGCTGGAAGAACTGATGGTATCCCTTGCACAAGTAGTTCAGTCCCGGCTCACCGTCGGCTGTGCGGGCGAAGCGGTTTTTCGGGCATTCACCGTTGCAGGCAAAGAGGAATTCACATTTCTTGCACTGGCGGGGAAGGGAGTCTTGTTTCATTTGTCCGAACTTCATCTGGCGTTCGCTGTACATCATTTCCACCAGTGTCTTTTCATGAATGTTGCCCAGTTTGTATTCCGGAAATACAAAGTGGTCACACGAATATACGTCGCCGTTGAATTCCATGACACCGGCATGTCCGCAAGTCTTGGCCATGGTGCAGACGCCCGGCTGCGCACCTACCCAGTTGGCCAGGGTAGAGTCGAACAACTGGATGAAGAAATTTCCTACATCCTGGCGTACCCATTCGTCAAACAAGGTGCAGAGGAAGTTTCCCCATTGTTCCGGTGATACGGAGAAATCGGCTAATTTCTCGTCTTTCTGTAACGGACTGACCAGGTGACGGCCGTCGGCATGGGGGCTGATACGCTCTACAATCGGTGTAAACTGGATGTAGTGGCAGTCAATTTCCTTGAAGAAATGATAGAAGTCCAGCGGATAGTCTGCGTTGAAGTCATTCACTACGGCCAGGGCATTCCATTCTACCCCGTGCTTTTTCAGCAAGTGGATGCCTTGCATTACCTTGGTGAACGACGGGCGTCCCTGACGGTTCTTGCGGTACTCATCGTGAAACTCCTGTGGTCCGTCGATGGACACGCCTACCAGCCAGTTGTTCTTTTTGAAGAATTCGCACCACTCATCTGTCAACAAGGTACCGTTGGTCTGGATACAGTTGTCGATGGTACGTCCCCCGGCATATTTCTGTTGCAGTTCCATTACTCGCTTGTAGAAGCTGAGCGGACGCATCAGTGTTTCTCCGCCGTGCCAGGTAAAGAGTACCTGCGGCATGGTTTGCGAGCCGATGTATTCGCGGATAAATTTCTCTAACAGCTCGTCGCTCATCACGTGCTTGGAGATGTCTTTGTATAAATTTGCCTTTTCCAGGTAGTAGCAATAGTCGCAAGCTAAATTGCAGACTGCCCCTACGGGTTTTGTCATTACGTATAGCGGACGGGCAAAAGGTGCAATGGTTTGACTCATGGTATTGGGTTTAATAAGTTTCAAGTTATTTCTTTTCGTCGGACAGATGCGCCAATAGTCCTTCACACGCATCCTCCAGTATGTCGAGCACATTTTCGAAGCCTTGAGCGCCACCATAATAGGGGTCAGGCACATAGTCGATTACCTTGGTACGGCAGAAATCAGTCATGCGGTGAATCTTCTGTTCGCTTTCCACGTCGGGCGCTTTGTCGCGCAGGGCATCGATATTGCGGTCGTCCATACCTAAAATCCAGTCGAAGTGATAGAAATCTTCCGTGCGTACCGGACGCGAGCGGTGGGTCAGCTGGTAGCCTCTGCGGCTGGCGTGAGCCCGCATACGTTCATCGGGCAGTTCTCCTTCATGGAAACCGCTGATGCCTGCGGAATCAATTTCAAACTCTTTTTCTCTTCCTGCCCGGCGCACCAGCGTACGCATGATTTCTTCGGCAGAAGAGGAGCGGCAGATGTTGCCGAGGCAGACGAATAATATTCTTTGTTTCATCATTTATCAAGGTGTAAATACTGTTTAAAACGTGCTACATCCGTATTCAGGATGAGGCTTTCGGGAAACTCGGTTTCTTTGACCAGCTCCAGGGCATGGTCGTAAGTCGCAATGTCGAATGAGATGTGTGCATCACTTCCCAGGATGACGGGCACCTCATATTGCTTGCAGAGACGGAGTATCTCTAAGTTGTTGGGCCGTGCCTCCACTTTGTTGCGGCAAGGCTTCAAGGAGCTGTTGTTGATTTCCAACAGGGTGTGATGGGCTTTTGCAGCCTGCACAATCGGTTCAAAAAGCAGTTTGGCCGTACCGTCACCCGGGTGGCTGATGATGTGCGTGTAAGGGTTTTCGATGGCTTTTATCATCCCTTGTGTATTTTCTTCGGGAGTTCCCGGCGTGTAGCACAGGGAATGAATACCTGCGATTCGCAAATCCAGCAAGCTCATGTGAAATTCATCCAGATCAAGTGTGCCTTGTGTATCAAGGATATTGATTTCCGCCCCAAGCAGGAGCTCGATACCGTACATCTGCCGCGGTACCACGTGCAGGTTGCGGAAGTAAATCAGGTGACAGCTTCCGGGAATTCCCGGTGTATGTTCCGTGATGCCGAGCAACTTCAGGCCTCTGTCGGCAGCTGCCCGTGCCATTTCCTGCAGACTACTGAAAGCATGTCCGCTGGCAATGGTGTGCGTATGTACATCTAATTCTATCTTCATGTGTATAGGGTTTAGGTAGGGTCTACATCATAATATACCATCAGTGAGCGGAAGCGCTCATCTTCTATGAGGGTGCGTTGTACCTGCGTCAGGTAGCGGCGTACCTTGCTCATGGAAGCTTCCTGCTCTATCTTGATGACAATCTTCCGGATGAAAAGCGATTGTATCCGTGCCACGGGTGGTTTGTCCGGACCTAATATCCGTTCGCCCATGCCTTGTCGCAGGTGAGCGGCCATCAGGTCGGCTGCCTGATTCAGGATGTCCTCCTTACGGTGCTTCAAATATACATAAATCAGCCGGTAGAAGGGAGGGTATTTGAACAGGCTACGTTCTTCCATCTGCTCCTGATACAAACGGGCATAATCGTTGGCCATAATCTGATGAATGAGCGGATTCTCCGGCGACTTCGTCTGAAGCACCACCAGTCCCTGCTTGTTCTTTCGTCCGGCTCTTCCGGCCACTTGTGCCATGAGCTGGAACGCCCGTTCGTACGAGCGGAAATCAGGATAATTCATCATCGAGTCGGCATTCAGGATACCTACCACGCTTACCCGGTCGAAGTCCAGTCCTTTGGAAATCATCTGCGTGCCAATCAGAATATCCGTCTTCCCCTCTTCAAAGTCGTTGATGATACGCTCATAGGCCGTGCGGGTACGGGTGGTATCCAAGTCCATTCGGGCCACTTTGGCTTCCGGAAAAATCTGCTTGATGTCGTCTTCAATCTTTTCCGTGCCGAATCCGCGGTTCATAAGTTCCACTCCTCCACAAGCCGGACAAGCTGTAGGCACGGCATAGGTATAGCCGCAATAGTGACACGTCAGCTGATGAAGCCCTTTGTGATAGGTCAGACTCACATCGCAGTTCTTGCAGCGCGGTACCCATCCGCAGGTGCGGCATTCAATCATCGGAGCAAAACCCCGTCGGTTCTGGAACAAGATGACCTGTTCCTTCTGCTCCAGTGCTTCCCGTATTTTCTGTAGTAAAAGTGGAGAGAACTGTGCCGTCATCCGTTTCTTACGGGCCAGTTCCTTGATGTCCACTAACTCAATGTGTGGCAACTGAATCTGCTGATGGCGTTCGGTCAGTTCCACCAGACCATATTTCCCGTTTCGGGCATGGTAATAACTCTCCAGGCTGGGAGTGGCTGTACCTAACAGGGTTTTGGCCCCATACATGGAAGCCAGCATGATAGCGGCATTCCGTGCATGATAGCGTGGAGCAGGGTCCTGCTGCTTGTAGCTCGTTTCATGTTCCTCGTCCACGATGACCAGTCCCAGTCGCCGGAACGGAAGGAATACCGAGGAACGGACTCCCAATATCACGTCGTAACCTTGTTCAGTCAGTTGTTTTTGCCAGATTTCCACCCGTTCCGCATCCGGAAACTTGGAGTGATATACTCCTAAGCGTTTGCCGAATACCCTTCGTAACCGTTCGGTAATCTGGGTCGTTAGGGCAATTTCCGGAAGAAGATAGAGCACCTGCTTGCCAGCTTTCAGCACTTCTTCTATCAGATGGATATAGATTTCCGTCTTTCCGCTGGCCGTCACGCCGTGGAGCAGGCATACGTTCTTGGTCTGGAAGGAAGTCAGGATTTCATAAAACGCCCGTTGCTGTGCGGGGCTCAGGGTGTGTAGCGGAACTGTTTCCGCATGGTCTCCCGTAAGTCGGCCAATCTCATGCAGGTACGTCTCCAGTATTTGTTTGTCTACTAAGTTCTTGAAGACGGATTGCGCCTGTCCGGAGGCATCGAGCAGCTCCTTCTTGCTGACTTCCCGGATATTTTTCCCTTCGGCATTCCATCCCGACAATTCAAGGTATTTCATCAGGATGGCTTGTTGCTTGGGGGCCCGTGCCAGTAAATCAAACTGAATGTGCAGGTGATGTTCGTTCTGCAACGCTTCTGTCAGTCGGACCCGTACTTCCGTACGCGGTTTATAGCTTCGTTTGATTTCTTCCTTGATGCAGATAGCCTCTTTCTCCAGCAGCGATTTGATGACCGGCAACAAATTCTTCATGCCGCTGGCCTTCTCCAGTTGGGTGACACATTGCTCCGGGTCCGCACTGAGCAAGTCCAGAATACGCTGCTCCCGAGGAGGGAGCGGTTCCGAGGCTACAAAGTCCGGATTGTATTCCACCAGTGTTTCGCTTTCCAGTTTCATACCCGAAGGAAGGGCTGCCTTGTACACGTCTCCCAACGTGCAGAGGTAATAGTCGGCCAGCCATTTCCAGAAAGAAAACTGCTGTCCTAACAAAACCGGACGTGAATCGAGCACTTCCGAGATGTCTTTGGTTTCATACGCCTCCGGAGCCGTTTCGTGTACCTTGGTGACAATGCCCGTATAAAATTTTTTAGGACCGAAAGGCACAATGATCCGGCAGCCAGGCTGTATGCTTGCTTCCATACCTTCCGGAAGCGAATACGTGTACTGGCTGGCAATAGGCAGGGGTATTATGACATCCACGAATTTTTTCATATTGCAAAGTTACAAAAAGCCCCTCACATAGCTGGTTCCCTCCTGAAACTTTTATAGATTTGTACCTGCTGTTTTTAATCTTTAATTCAAAATGAAAATTTACAATATTGGAATCATCGGATGTGGTAGCATTGCGGCAAAAATGGCAGCCACGCTTGGAGGAATGAAAGGGGTGAAACGCTATGCCGTGGCTTCGCGCACGGTAGAAAAGGCAAAGGCTTTTGCCGAGAAATGGCAGTTTGCGAAGGCTTACGGAAGTTATGAAGAACTGGCTTCCGATGCGGAAGTGGATTTGATTTATATTGCCACTCCTCATGCCATGCACTATGACAATGCCCGTTTGTGTATTGAGAAGGGCAAGCCGGTGCTGTGTGAGAAGGCCTTTACGGCCAATGCCCGTCAGGCAGCCGACCTGCTGAAACTGGCTGAAGAGAAGAAAGTATTTCTGACTGAAGCTATCTGGACCCGTTACATGCCGCTTTCGTTGAAGATTCGTGAGTTATTAGAAGAAGGAGTGATAGGCACGCCCCATATTTTATCGGCTAATTTAGGATATGTAATTGATCGGAAGGAACGTATCTTGCGTCCGGAACTGGCGGGAGGCGCTTTGCTCGATTTGGGCGTGTACCTGCTCAACTTTGCTGCCATGTATTTCGGAAAGGAAGTAGCTTCCGTGCATTCCGTTTGTCAGAAAACAGATACGGGAGTGGATGCACAGGAAAATATTACATTGTTGTTTAAGGATGGCAAGATGGCTGCCTTACAGGCAAGCATTCATGCCGCTACCGACCGTATGGGAATCATTTCAGGTGATAAAGGCCATTTGATAGTGGAAAACATCAATAATCCGCAATCGGTCAAAGTGCTGGATACGAATTATCAGACTGTAGCCGTGTACGATGCCCCGCAACAGATTACAGGCTATGAGTATCAGGTGTACGCTTCACTGGAAGCAATTGAAAAAGGCTGGCTGGAATCGCCTTACATGCCGCATGCCGAGTCACTTCGTATCATGCAGCAGATGGATGCCCTTCGCCGGGAATGGGGAGTGGTGTATCCTTGTGATAACGAATAAACGGTCTGTATGATAAAAAGGAAACCTCCTTTCAAGTGAATATCCAATATCACCTGAGAGGAGGTTTTTTTAATATGTTTTTCTATGTGTGTCTTTAGAATAGATAAGCAACAGAAACCTGCCATGTGTTCTGTTTGAAACCGATAGTAGTTAAATCATCCGGGTCGCCACTATGTATTTTTCCATTGTCTTTTAATGCAAAGTTATAGTTGGCTCCTACCTGCAAATGGCCAAGAAGTTTCAAGCCGGCACCGACATTGAAGCTGGTCGTGTTTTTCTTGAATTCACATACATTGTTAAACCAGCGGTCGCCTACATTAAATCCGAACTGAGGACCTACAGCTACGTATGCGCCAATCAGACTGCTGAATCCGACAGTCCATCTCAGATTGATAGGAATTTCTATACTTTTCTTGGTTGACGTTCCTTCTTCAGAATCTACGCCAAATTGGTTATACATTGCAGAGGCGTCGATACCTAATCCTAAAAGTGGCAGGGTGAATTCTGCTGTCGGACCGATAAAGAAGCCGGTTCTGTTGTCTGACTTGAATGTTTCTTCAGAAAGATGTAGTTTGGAAACATTCAAACCACCTTTTACTCCAAATTTTATTTGGGCTTGCGCCGGAATGGCAAGTGCCAGACAGGCAATTACCATCAGTGTAGAGAATAATTTCTTCATATATTACTTCGTTTAGAGGTTTTTACAAAGTTAGATATTAATTGGAAATAAAAAAGAGGATGCTGAAGAAATGTGCATGTGAGAGTGAATTAATTACGAAACAACTTCGTGCTTTTGTCTTGTTGTTTGGCTATAACTGAATTTACTCTCTACTTTTTTAATAGGCTTGTTACTGAAAAAGCTCACATGTTTTTTTAACTTTTTCGGTTTGGAGTGGCGTATTGGTAGAAAAACAAAAAATCCTGACTCTTTTGAGAATCAGGATTTTAAGTGGTGCCACCAGGAATCGAACCGGGGACACAAGGATTTTCAGTCCTTTGCTCTTCTTCGGCATTAAAAGCCTCGCCTAAAGGCTCGACTTTCAATGCAACCAACTGAGCTATGGCACCTTAACAGTTACTTGCTTTTTATCGTATTTCTTCTGTCTTTTGCTTTGGTTTACATCATGGTTTACACAATGACTAAACTCTCAAAGAAAACTAAGATAGATTCAACATTAAATTATTAATCTCTTTGCAGCATTGAACTGCAACCACAAAGTTAGTCAATATTGTGCTGTTATCCAATGATTCTTTCTTATAGTTTTGCTTTTGACTATCAGTTTTTTATCTATCTACTGATATAGTATATAATAGTATAAAGTAGCTTTCTCCCTACTGAAAAAGTATTCATATATTGTATTGACATTACATAATATAGTATCGGTATAAAAATCAGTAGTAGGTATATAAAGCTATATCTTCTTAAAAATCTACCTGCTGAAAAATCTACTCTTATTGTTTTGTGTTCTCTGCATCTATAAATATGCTTGTGAAACATATAGTTTTGTAGTTAATAAGATGTTTGTTCAGAACTGAAAAAGCCAACTTATCCGTTGTTTGAAGTATATACTTCAAATGGGTAGGTTGGCTTTTTGTTTTATGGTATTGCTGATTATCAAGGAAGCTACTCAACCCCCATCAGACCTTTTCTCTTCTCTTCTTCTGTTTTTGCAACTTGACAATTATATGTCCTATTGCCTATATTTACTATTACTCTATCCATATCATTATATTTATAAATAAGAAAATAAGTTGTATCTTTGTAGTCCTTTCAGTATCTCTGTAAACCAAACAAAATCAGAGGGTAAACTAAAGGTTAAAGATATGATACAACCAATCAATAGACATCTTCATTCTTTTTAGAACTGTTAGAATGAGGCTCTGTCTCAAAACTGTAAAACAGTCCAGTGCTGTTGCGACAAGCCTGTACATGTTCGTGCTTACGTGCGTTTTCGCTTTGGCAAGCGGGAATTTGTAAGAGAACATTGTAGAAGTTTACCTAGTAGGTAATCAGTCGTTATGAAGTCTCTACTATTGCCAGTAGTGGAGACTTCTTTTTAGAGACACAACTTATTTTCTTGTATTCAACATTACTTATATACTAACAATATTCATAGTTTAATTATGTTAAAAGCTACCTTCTTCAAAACCATTACCAGAAAATTCAAAACCTTCTTCCTTTCTTTGTCTTTCTCTTTCAGCTACGAGAAAGCGATATAGCAAATGCCCTTCTATGCTACCTACGAAAATTTCCCCTTTTTCAAGGCTTTCCATAGGTGAAATGATTTTCTCTTCCAATAGACCTTCATACAGCTTCTTGATAATATCGTATTCCTGTTTTTCTTTCAAGTTAAGGACAATGTCATCTAAAATTCTTAATATTTGTAATTCTTTACTAATTTCCATATCCTCCAGCTATTCCCAAAGGTATAAAACCTCTGTATATATTTTTATCATTTAAATTAAAGTTGCCATTGTTACCAAGCATTGATTTTCTAGGAGTTCCCTTATGAATAATAAAGTCATTAGTTGGAACACTCAACCTCTTGTTAAAATGAGGGCCTTCTACCACGTTAAAAATAGTAGTTGTATTAAACCCATATTTTTGTGCATCATCCACTATCTCGTCTGTAGATATTTCTCTTCCAAGGTGTTCAATGCTAAGAAAATCTTTACCTTTAGCATTCTTAGTTGCCATTTTTACATTTCGTGGAACAGTTAAAGAGTAGTTAACCCCTGATGGGCGTTCATGGTAGAATCCTTCTTTTTTATAAGCGAAACTATTCCAAGCATCTGCATTGTCGCTCATCCATACTCTGCCATCGTAGTATGGAGAATAGTATTCATCTCCTGGTTTACCTCCTTTCCAAACTCTACTAGGCATAGCCATTTTCTAACCATCCTTACTCTATAACTAAACCCAACTTCTAGGGTCTCCTTCCCAAGTTTTACCATTAGGTAATTTCAACCAAGTTCCATTAGCTTTAGTCACTCTTTCTATCTCGTGATACTCTGGAATATGAGAAGCTAAAGCGTCAATATCAGCCTAAGTATATCCTTTCCAATTTCCGGCTTCCTCAAACCAAGATGTAGGAGACCAATCTAGTTCGGACTAGAATCCTCCTTTCTAAAATGGTTTAGCTACTATCCCCATATTCCTACTATTAGCTATCTATTTTGAAACCTATCCAATAGCTTTCTTTCCTGCCCATTTTAAACCTTTGGTTAATAAACTACCAACACCTAGTCCCATAGTCCCATAGTCCCATAGTCTGTAAAAGTAAGAAATCCATTTAGATTACGCAAGCCTTCCTCTGTCTTTTTATCTTGCATATACTGATTATAAACAGCCTACGCCTTATCATAAGACTACTACCTTTCCCAACCACTCCTATTGTCCTAAACAAACTAAGGCTATTCTGGAATCTAATAAGTCCTTGTAATCTTCTCCTAGATAGTAGGTTTAACTACTCTAGTATTATCGGGTATTATAGTTCCTGTCTATGCTTTAATAACTCCTCCTTTCTTAAAGCTATTAAATACTTTAGTTAATGAATCTGCATAATTAGTAGCTTCTGCATATCTTCTCTTACCTTTATTAGAACCAGTAAGTTTGGCAGTGAACTTATTAATATCATCATTCTCATTAAAGTCATATAGTCTCTTTAAGAATTGTATCTTATCTGCTGCATACTCATCCATA
>OGXG01000615.1_pt1 | contig 19555 bp, 22 predicted proteins | sample 1576251 | NCBI WGS metagenome assembly OGXG01 (sample SAMEA3541533, study PRJEB24748) | human gut metagenome | biome: human gut; feature: human-associated habitat; material: faeces | place: China | collected 2012
TTTCATCTCTCATAATCACTTCGCAGATTCTTTTTACAGACATTGCAATTCCATAATATGTAGCGTGCTTTTTGTTTATAATCTCATAAGCACTGTTCTTGACTGCTGTAGCTATTTCTGCCGTGTTTTCCTTGTGCTTGTAATGTCCACGCATTTCACACATTTCACTTAATGGAACACCAGATACATTGGCTGATGACCATGCTACAACTTCGCTGTCTCCATGCTCACCTACTATAAATGCATGAACACTCCTGCTGTCCACAGATAAATGCTCACCAAGCTTATATCTTAATCTGGCACTATCTAACACAGTACCCGATCCAATAACCCTGTTTTCTGGAAGTCCTGATAACTTTATGGCTACCTGAGTCAGGATATCTACCGGATTCGCAACTACAAGCATGATACCTGCAAAATTTCTCTTTGCTATTTCAGGAATGATTGACTTAAATATTGCTACATTTTTATTTACGAGATCAAGCCTTGTCTCTCCCGGTTTCTGTCCCGCTCCGGCAGATATGACAACAATTGCAGCATCAGCCACATCATCATAATCTCCGGCATATATTTTCATCGGACTCGCAAATGGAATACCATGACTGATATCCATCGCTTCTCCTTCTGCCTTGTTCTTATCTGCATCGATAAGGACAATCTCTGTAAACAAGCCACTCTGCATTAAAGCAAAGACTGACGCAGAACCGACAAAACCACAGCCTATCATTACTGCTTTTTTTGAATTAATCACTTGCTTTTTCGTAATAATCTCATCTCCTTAATAATTCTCTTCATGTACTTCAAAATAGCTCTGTGGATGATTACATACCGGACATACCTCAGGAGCCTTTGTTCCTACCACGATATGTCCGCAGTTACGGCATTCCCATACCTTAACTTCACTCTTTTCAAATACCTGTGCAGTTTCAATATTCTTAAGAAGTGCACGATATCTCTCTTCGTGATGCTTCTCAATCTCTCCTACAGCCCTGAATTTTGCAGCAAGCTCATGGAACCCTTCTTCATCAGCAGTTTTAGCGAAGCCTTCATACATATCTGTCCACTCATAATTTTCGCCTTCTGCCGCTGCCGCCAGGTTTTCCTTTGTATCACCAATTCCTGCTAATTCCTTGAACCACATCTTTGCATGTTCTTTCTCATTATCTGCGGTCTTTAAAAATAATGCAGACATCTGCTCATAGCCTTCCTTTTTCGCTACAGAAGCAAAATAGGTATACTTATTTCTCGCCTGAGACTCTCCTGCAAATGCCTCCTGTAAATTCTTCTCTGTCTGTGTTCCTGCATATTTGTTTACTGCCATCTCTTTTACCTCCGTTTTCTTTACTATTTTTCTCCCTGCATTTCGGGCAAATTCCTTTAAATGAAATATCATAATCCAAAAATTCAATTCCATGAATGTTACGAATTTTTTCCAGCAAATTCGGTAATTTCATCCATATCCGCATCAAAAATCTCACTGCACTTTACACACCTGACATGGTAGTGATTTCTCAATGTGAAATCAAACCGGTTCGGTCCATCGGGAACTTCAACCTTTCTTGATGCACCTTCCTCTACCAATATATCAAGATTTTTTTGAATGGCATTTTTCCTGCTTGTCGCCGCTCATTATTGGGATTAGTTCTCAATAAAGATTATATTCTGTTTTTATTTTATTGTCAAGAAAATAGTAATAATTCCAGCCTTTTCCTCATCTATTCCAGTCAGGTCACAATAGGCGCACGCAACAGCCTGTGTACAGTTATAACCATTCTTTTTTCTCTCTTCTGCTTCTTTCACTCGTGTACTCATGTGCTTCTCCTTATTATTCATATCATAGCAAGTATTTCGTCTTTTGATTTTGTTCCTACTGAATGATTTTTGATTTTTCCATCCTTGATAACAAACAATGTGGGGATACTCATTATCTGAAACCGACTTGCTAATTCCGGTTCTTCATCTACATTGATTTTCACGACTTTAATATCCTGACGTTCTTTTGATATTTCCTCTAATACAGGTCGAACCATTCGGCACGGCATGCACCATGATGCCAAAAATCTTCTTGAATTAGATCGTGAATTTGCTTTTGTCAGCAAAGAATCCCCTTTTTTGTCGGAGATGCTAAAAAATTTATTAATATGCTGTTCTACAACATACAAAAACACCGTTATGTTTTAATTGAAGTCAAGACAAGGGCATTGATTCCGGAGATATGGGACAATTAGGAACTTACATTGACAGTCGCTTTCGCCAGTGCTAGTATCTGTATTGGTTAGACGTATCTAACTTTTTTTAATTTTAGCATATTATCAAACAATTAGGAGAATATTCTTATGAAAGTTTACGAATTCGGGGATAAAAATAAACCGAGCATCATGCTCTTTCCTGGCACCTGCTGCTATTGGAAAACCAACTTTGGACACGTTCTTGATGGGCTTCAGGAGCACTTTCATACTCTGGTTGTCAGCTACAGTGGATTTGACGATACGGAGAATTCTACATTTATTTCAGAGCTTGACGAAGTTCTGAAGGTTGAGAACTACATCAAAGATAAACTTGACGGAAAGCTGTTTGCAGCATACGGCTGTTCCCTCGGAGGTTCATTTGTCTCTCTCCTGATCGGGCGTCAGAATATACATATAGATCATGGAATCATAGGTTCAAGCGACATGGATCAGGCGCCAAAGTGGCTGGCAAAGCTTGAGACAGCCATCATGATGCCTATGTTCTATCCTTTTATCACCGGCAAGGAAAGCGGTATTCTGAAAAAAGTATTTGAGAAGAAAATGAACGAAGGAAATGACAGTTCTGAATATATGAAGAAATTCATGGAGATCATGGGCAAAGGAAGTGGAATAGACTTTTCATTCATATCCAAGGAGTCCATGAAGAATCAGTTCTGCACCGACCTGTACACAAGCGTTGGAGAACACATAAACGTACCCGGAACGACTATCCACGTATTCTACGCCAAGAAAATGGGTGAGAAATATCTTGAGCGTTACAGGAAATGTTTTGCTGATCCAGATATCTGCGAATTTGATCTGCAGCACGAAGAACTTCTGCTTGACGCCAATCGTTGGATCCATGAGGTCTGCAGGGTGTGCGGCATAAACTGATCTGCTCCTTTTTAATTTTATGACCTATTGTCATCAGCCATCTATGTGTAAAACGGGATGACGATTGATATTGGATTGTGACCAACAGCACCGCCAACCGCCTGAGCAGACTTTTAAAACAGATCACCCCTCTTGAAGCATTTTTCTCAAATCGCCAAATGTCTCGGATGCAGGGGCAACCCTGACATTTCTCACATCATCTTCTGCCTCAGCCAGAATTTCTAGCAGTTCTATACGAACATTCATGTTTTTATACTCTTCATATGACATAACCACATCATCTCCTCTGACACAACCTCAAATCAATATTAATCTGAGTCTCTCCTACTTCTTAACAACCAAATGCACGACCCCTGCAAATGAAAGTACAATGATCACCACATATACGATCAGTGTAATCAAGTGTCCATTCTGCCAGTTGTCCACCGCAAGCAGAGTCCATAGTGCGCCCTGAACCAACTGCGTTGCAATCTGTATCTTCTTATTACCCTTATTCTTACAGCTTATTATAAGTAATATTATGTAAACAACAAGACCTATACTCAGTAAAATGCTCATCACAAATATAACCACCTTTCGTCTGTATACTCATCTAGTTAGTTTTTCCTAACCAACTTCATTTTAGCACTAATTATTTTAAATTCAATCAGACAAATTCATAAGTTATATTAAGTATGATGAACAGCACAAATTTAAGAGGATGGTGTATTGCCTCAGTAATACTCCCACCCTCTAGTGACTGATTTTTCTGTTGTCCGAACAACGAGACCGACCCTTACGTTCGGCATTGGAGCAAAGTTTTTCGCTGCCTGCCAGCGTCCTGTATCTTTCGCAACAGGATAGGTCACAAACATACAAAGAAAGCCGGTCCAAGCACACAGAACCGGCTTTATATAAGTGGAGGAAGGTTTTCTATCCACTTATACGCAATATTATAAAATCAATACGAAGATAGTTTCATTAAATATTACCAGCCCAGCTTCTGGCAGATCTCAGCCCAGGCTTCATCGTCTATCTCCTCATCGCGGAAAAGTCTTCTCTTGTCATCCTCTGTGATCATGCGAAGCACCTTACATGGATTTCCCACTGCAACTGCCCAATCAGGGATATCCTTTGTAACAACACTTCCTGCACCAATTATGACGTTACTTCCAATATTCACGCCAGGGCAGATCACAGTGTTGCCGCCTATCCACACGTTGTCCCCAATGGTCACTTCCTTGCCATACTCCCACATAGCACTGCGCACATCAGGATATATCGGATGACCTGCTGTGTATATCGCTACATTTGGCGCCATGAAACAATTGTCACCTATGGTCACCTTTGCAACGTCAAGGATCGCACAATTGTAATTTGCAAAGAAGTTCTTGCCCACCTCTATGTGTGAACCGTAATCGCAGTAAAATGGCGGGTTGACACAGGCTCCATCAGACTTGCCAAACAGCTCCTTTACGACCTCTGATATGCCATCGAAATCCGAACGATCCATGAAGTTCAGCTTCTGCAATATCTTTCTGCACTCTGCCTGCTCCTCCATGACTGCCTCATCTGATATATACGCCATCTGCAGGTTTCTTCTCTTTCTCATGTCCATACTCATTTTCAATTCTCCTCGTCTTTTCAGTAAAATGTATGCTTCGCAGCTTACCTCTAAATTCCTTATCCATATCGTATTCCTCTCAAAAATGAATGTCCAAGCGGATATCAGCCATTCGATCTAATATAAAAATAAAGCATTTTAATTCTTTTTTATATCATTATTCGACATAAATATATAACAATCGTTCGTCATATGGGGTAAGATAATATCGTGCGTAAACACTATTATTATAACTTACTGTTAGCAAACTTTTTAATTTACATTAACAATCGTAATAACGATTGCTATACGAAATACATTTGAAATGTCACATACATTTAAAAGAGGTTTTTATGGATACATGTAAAAGTATGAAACTTAACTCGGATCTGTCAGAAAATGTAACTTACAACACACCGGAATTTCCAGCCTACATAAGGATGGAACAGCTATCCCTCTATCCTGACTACAGAGGTGTCAGCCACTGGCATGACGACGTTGAGTTTATTATGATGGTAGATGGACAGATGACCTATGACATAAATGGACAGAGCATTGACATGCAGACTGGGGAAGGTGTGTTTGTCAACAGCAGATGTCTGCACTACGGCTACTCAGATGCACATGCAGACTGCCATTTCATCTGCCTGCGAATGTCTCTATCTCTCCTGTCCGCAAATGACTATTTTACCAAGAACTATCTGGAGCCTCTCACCGGCAATACCGGATATCCTTACCAGAAGCTTACTCCCGCCATTTTATGGCAGAACACGATTCTTGGGGATATACAGGCAATTTACGATACTAGCCATGACGTATTAAGACCATTCTCCGTCATTGAAAAATTTGCCCATATCATGGAGCTGCTGTCGGAGAACATGGATACTCAGAATAAGAATGTAGAAAATTCAGATGACCTCCTGTCTCTCACCGCCATGATCGGATTCATCCAGAAGAATTATCCTGGCAAGCTTCTGCTCAAAGATATCTCAAGCGCCGGAAACTGCTGCAAAACAAAATGCACATCTCTTTTCCAGAGATATCTGTCTGTATCGCCCATGCAATACCTGAACAACTATCGCCTTGAAAAGGGATGTGCTATGCTTAGAAACTCGCCTATGTCCGTGACCGATGTGGCGTATGCCTGCGGATTTTCCGGTACGAGCTATTTCTGTGAGTTGTTTCACAGGCACTATGGGATCACGCCGAATGAATATAGGAAAGAAAATTTGTAGCTTTATAACTTTCTTCGCCCTCGCAACAGTAAACTGCTAGATTATCGGGGCAAGTATTATTACCGTAACAGGGAATAAATCACAAGCCAAAGTTTAGTCAGAAAAGAATTCCCATAACACCTTTTCACATGAGCAAAGGCGCACTTTCTATACCGACCAATAGGTAGATATAGAATGCACATTTTTAGATTCTAATGATTTCTATTGTTTATCATATTTTTAATTGCCTAACATAATTTAGATGTAATAATCATCAAACACCATTCCTAATGTCTGTAGCTCATCAGTTGGATTATAAAGATTTCCTTTATTAGTTCTCCTTCCATTTTCACTTATTAAAAAAATATTTTTCTTTGCCCTTGATATCAAAACATATAGCAATCTATATGCAATGTTCTTTCGAAGCAACGGCCTATTAATTATATCATTCCAATTTGGTAAAATACCATTTAATAATCCAAATGCAATCACAGAATGATACTCTTCACCCTTCATGGCGTGAATTGTGGTAATAACAACACCCTTTCTTTCTTTGAAACATGCCTCTAAATCAGATGTTGATGATAATAAATTATACCGATGTACTCGATCTTCCGTTTCATCTATAAAAGTCTCAAAACATTGCTTTAACACATGCTCACTTTCAATATCAATTTCCATTTTTCTGAATATTGTCTCTACTATCGTCTTGTATAGTTCTATACCATCATTTTGGTTATTAGATATACGACTACCATTTATACAATTAAGTAAAGACAAATTATCAAAATTCTCTGGAATATGTATTCCAAAATCAGATTGAAAAATTGATAATACTTCTGTTGCTCTGCTCTTTCTTAAACGTTCACTCTTTCCTGGTTCTGTGAATGTCAACCACGCAATCAGATAAAAAGGATTCATCGGATCATACTTAAACGGGACTATCTGTGGTGCATCAAAATCTAAATCAGGCAACAATTTACGCAAGTTTTTTGAAAGTTCATAAAGGTATGACCACTGCGGCGCAGCAACACATATTTCACTTGGAACAATTCCTAGGTTGAGCTCTCTATCAATTATTACACCTATTGATTTTGCTAACTTAGATATATCCAAATTTTTCAAATAAGTTATTACACCACTTTCTGATGCATATTCACAACAACTATTAATGCATACTGTATCTAAAGCATACTTTGAATAAAAGTCAATTAACCTTTGAGTTGAGCGATAGCATCCACTTAACAAAAGTTCGGAAAAAGTAACTCCAAATAATTCGGAAATTTGCTCAACAGTTTTTGCCACTCCCCCAAGCGTACTATAAATTGCCTGATTAGGATCTCCTACGAACATTATATTCATTGTTGTGTTAGCTAAATAAAGCTTAGACAGAATTTGATACTGAATCTGGTTCGTATCTTGATACTCATCAACCATAATACTTCTAATTATCGCCGAAATATTTTCCGCAATAAATTTATAATTGCGTAAAAGCATTATGCTTTCAATCAAGATATCATCGAAATCAATTTCTTTATTTTCTCTAATTATTTCTTTATACCTTTTAACAATAGCTGGATTTTCAAAGTACTTGTTAAACTTAATCGAAATAGCAAGTTCATCTGCAACTTTTTTCCCATATTCCAGCTTCTTATATTCATCAATTATTCGATAACCCAAATGAAGCCTCTCTGAATACATTGAATACGGTCTAATAATAAATTCCATACAAAACTGGTGAATTGTGCCAGTCCATATATTATTATGTTCAATATCCAAATCATCTAACCTTCGCTCCATCTCATCAGATGCTCTATTTGTATACGTAATAGCAATATTAAGTTTTCTTGATGTTGGATACTTTAAACTCAAATATGCCAATCTATGTACAATAGTCCTAGTTTTTCCACTTCCTGGGCAAGCAATCAATACTGCATTTTTTTCTTCCTTAACCGCCATCTGCTGTTCAATATTTAGATTTTGAAGGATCTCTTCTATATTACTCCACATTTTTCACTTATCCGATCTTGATATAAAAAGAATTTTGCCAGATTATCTTCTGAATAATCTTTTACGAATTCTGTTTTAATATCTATGAAATCACATTCTTCTCTACACGCCTGCAGGCGTTGCAACAACTCTCTTGATTCTTTGTAGCGTTCCAAAACAGTTAGCAACATCTTCTTTTCAATCTGTGTATTCATCACTTCCGATGATGCAAAAGCGATTGCATTGATAATATAATCTGGTATACCAACAGTTGCGTCAAGGAATCCACTCATAATAGTCGCCATCCAACCCTTTTTATACCTTTCAGTTAATTTCATCACTGCATCATATCGCTGTGATTCAGTACCATTTATATCATTTTCGTAACTTTCAATTGTAGATTGTTGCTTAAAGTTAGCAAATTTAACAAGCTTTTTAAAAATATCCCTATTTTCCTCAATGTTTGCAAAATCCGCTTCAAAAGTATGTGGTGCATAGAATGCATCTACCCATTTATTATCTTTATACAGTGTATCTAACTTTTCCTTTCGTTTTTTACCTAGCTTTTCAGCTGCTTCACTAGATTTGCTTGAACCACTTACAGTCGCATCATAATCCGTTACAATTGAACAATATTTTTGAATTCTCTCTTCATCAAAAATACTTGCAATATTCTCAAATCCAACACTTCCTACATTAATTAATCCTATGCCAATTTCATCTAAGGTTATACCTAACCCGTATTTCACCAACGCTGGTATCATTATTTCCTCTGCATCTCCTTCAACAAGAATCACGCCTTTCGAAAATAACAATACAGATCTTTTCGCATCAAGGTAACGACTTAAGCATTCAGTCAAAGATAAATTTTTCCCAACTAAATTCTTCTCGCCAAAATTATTTAACCCATTTGTGGGCCTCATTATTAGCGAACCATTCTTACATCTTTTCATCACATTGACATTTTCAATATTTGACACTTCAGATATATGAGTGGAATGTGTTGTCATTACAACTTGTGTATAATTTTTTGACAGTTGTAAATTGTCAAATAAAGTTTTTTGAATATGGGTATGAATATGCGCCTCAGGTTCTTCGACAATCATTATATTAAGTATTTCATGATGACGGTTTGCTTCAAATTCAACCAATTTCAATGCAATATATAAGATATTTAAATGTCCTAATCCCAAAGAATCAATATCACGTTCATCTGTTGGATTCAATGACAAAAATCTCGCTATAGAATCTATATCCTCTTTTAGGCTGGATTCAACGAAGACCTCAGGTGAGTACACTAATCCCACTATATCTTGAAGCTTAGAGTTAATATCCATCCCAATAGAAGATATTTGTTTAATTCCAGCCAAAGATTCATTTAAGTCTTTGATTTTATTTTTTATTCCTTCTATATCAGACGAATCAATTTGGCTTTGTATCGTTTCAAAGATTCTTCTCATAGGATTCTTCGGTTTATGCATTTCAGATTCTACATCTCTTAACGCATCAATAAATACTACCGATACATGTTCCCATAAATTTAAGATGTCTATACTACTTCCTATTACAAATGAGTCTTCATTATCAGGATCTGCATATTTTCCAGTTTCGAAATCTCCAACAATTCTTTTATACACTTCATTATTTGTGAAGTCTTCTTGAGAACGAGCCCTGTATACAAATTCGTAATCTGAAATTTTAATAGATGCTCTCACTTTTTGAAAACTCTCTCTATCCCCACTCGCCTCAAATAATTGTTTTCTTATCTTTCTATTTGGACGAATATATAACGTAACAGTTCCATATCCTTTATTCTCACACCTAATATATGATTTTAAAAAATCTTCATTTTCCTGCTCAGGACTAATTTCAGCACAGACTTCATTTGCTTTATCCGTTTCTGTTATTTCATCAAAATAGGCAGAAAGAATAATCCAATGCCCTCTCCAATCACCAAGTAAATCTGAAAAATCACTTTCTTTTAATCTTTTGGTATTATAGTAATAATCACTATCCAACAATATCCGCATAGCAGTCATTGCATTACTTTTTCCTGAATCATTTTCACCAATAACAGTATTGGCTCCTTTTCCAAACTCAAATCTGGCATTTTGAACATTTTTATAATTCACAATCTGCATGTACTTTAAATACATTACCTTCATCCCCCCCTACCTACTTTATTCTATATTTAAAGTAGTAAATATTGCACCCTAAGCTTTCATATATCAAATCCAATAACCTACACACCGACTATGTGTTTTCTATATTCAAATATTTACACACAGAATTTGCAACATACCAGAACATAACTGGAGGAATTGCATTTCCCAAAGCTCGATATTGAGCCGTCTCACTTCCTACTAATTTAAAATTCTCTGGAAAACTCTGAATTCGTGCAACCTCTCTAGGTGTAAATCTTCTATATCTCTCGCCTATTTTTAACACAGGATCTGTACTATTTAAGGAAACTTTTGCCAAATGGGCTCCTACTGTATTACAAGGTTTCTCTATGTCTTGAGCTCTACCCTTGTTCATAAACTCACGTTTTCTCATCATTCCTGCAACAGCTCTCTCGCTAAAAAAATATTTTTCATCTACTGTTTTTTCAATTACTGAACTAAGTGGTTCATATAAATCTTCTTTCAATACAATATCTGGAAAAGAGAATTGTATATTCAAATCCTTTCTGAATCCTACAATGATGACTCTCTCCCTTTTCTGCGGAACCCCATACTCAGCTGCATTAAGTATAGAGTATGTTACATCATATCCGCTTTTCTCAAACTCTTCCATTATAAGTGGAAATGCACTTCTCTTATTCGCAGTAAGTAACCCTTTAACATTCTCTGCAATAAAACATTTAGGTTGCTTTTCTCTGAGTATCCTGCACATTTCAAAAAATAACTTTCCACGTTCATCTTTCACGCCTAACCGCTTGGGGTTCTGCGCTACAATCGAAAACGATTGACATGGAAATCCACCTGTTAAAATATCAAACTCAGGAATTTCTTCTGATTTTACCTCCCGAATATCTCTATTGTCAGGTTTAATTCCAAAGTTTTCCTCAAAAATATTGCAGGCATTGTCGTCAATATCATTTGCGTACACAATTTCCATATTGTTTGTATTATACTTTTGTCCGAGAAAATCAAAGCCACCAAGCAATCCTACATCGGTGCCTCCACATCCACAAAACAAAGATGCAACTTTTAATTTGTCCATGTTAGCAACTCCTCGAATTGACCTACCTTAGACGGATCAAAAGTAATATCCGCACCATCGCTAGGTATCATATCAATCAAATCTTTCTTATACAAGCCTACAGGATCCTGCAGTAAAAATAGCTTTCTATCATTCTTACTAAGAAGCAACCTGTATACATAGTATCTATCATGAGTGCTACTTGCAGTATTCCACTCATTTTTTGTAAGATGAATTCTGTTAAAATGCAACGGTTTTGAACTAATTGTTGTTTTTACTTCAATGAATCTCTTTCGTTCATCCAATTCCACAGAACTTATATCATACCCAACAGCAAACTGTGTAGGGATACGTTTTATCAAATGAATCAAATCTTCGCGACCACCTATCTTAATACGCATACATTCATGACCATGCACAAGACTTTCACCAATATCCCCGATGTCCTTTGTCGTAAATCCGTCATAATATGTAGCAATTCTCTTTTCAAGAATGTTTTCTCTTTCAACTAGATCTGCAAGCCCCCCAATGCTATCATTTGTAGTATTCTCTTTAAGTTTCTTTAACTCATCTTCATCAGATGCAATATATGCTAAAATATCCGTTGAGAAATCAGTTTCTTTAATGTCTCGGTTAACATATGAGAACCAACTGTTAACACACTTCTTAACTGCATCCATAGTGCCTGATTTATTTTTAATCATCTCATCATACTCACCAAACCATTCTGTGGATTCTATAAACTTGATTATTGCCTCCTCCTCTAAAGTATTGAGATAATAAGTATAACTATCATACGTTTTAAGAAGGTTAGCAATTTCCATATAATCAAGTATGTCTCCAGCATAGCGGACAACATCTCCCGTCTGGTCATATTCCACTTTATTCTGACGATTGACAAATATCCTTTTCCAAGTCTTCTCTACCCCCTCATTATCTCTAGTTACCCGAAGATCATTAAAGATACAATGGCAAGCTTCATATTTTGTAATTCCAATAGAATTACCTCCCTCTCTGTTGGCAAATTTCAACATCTTTAAAATATATTGTGCTGGCTTAAAATGAATTCCATTCTCAATCTGTTCCAATACATACTTGGGCTTGATATGGGCTCCTGGATACTGAAAATTATATAAAAACACCTTAAAACACTCTACCAAGTCCTCATTTGATGCCAATTCCTTAGCTCTTCTACCTGGTTTGTCTGTTTTATTTGTATGTTCAATAAACCCAAAAAGTGCAGATATCTCTGTTCTCCAATTATTAATGGTCTTCAGTTCCCTATGAGCATTTCCTGGATATCTATAAATTGCTTCATTTATTTTTTTGATAAATTCATCTGTAGGCTGTTCTCCTACTCTTGTAATTTCTTCTGCCATATAAATCAGCACATTTTCAATATCACCTTTGAAACGAGGTCTGACATGATGAATGCGAAAATAATATTCTTCTGGAATTTTATATTCACTCATAGATACCCTCCAATTCTTTCTTCAATTTTTCAGCAATTGCCTGTGCCATTAACGGCGGAACTGCATTTCCAACTTGCCTAAACTGCTGTGTCTTGTTTCCTAAAAAAATAAAATCATCAGGAAACGATTGCAATCTTGCACATTCTCTAACTGTTGGTACACGATTATATTTATAATGGAAATGATGTCTATGTCCTGTATCAATCGTAGGTGCTGGTTTGTTACTCGCAAATCGCGTCCATGCCACATGAAATTTTCTTGAATTAATGTATTTTTCTGGTAGATCCTTATAATTCCCACCATCAGGTACAAGAGAAATTATTTCTTTTACCTTATCTGAATGAGCCGCTGCAATATGATTTCTTACAGACGTAGAATTGGCCCTCATTAGTTTTTGATACTCATTTCTCGGTTCTGTAGCATATGGCACGTTGTCCTCACCCAACCCATCTTCCAATGGCGGAAGATCATCCAGTGCCATACTGCAAGTCACCTTTTCACCCAATGGAGCTGGATAATGATACTCCCCTTTTTTCATTCCAACAAAAACAACTCTTTTTCTATTTTGGGGTACGCCATAATCTGCTGCACACAAAATCTTATACTTAATGTTATACCCCATTAATTTAAATTTTTCTATAATACTATCTTTAATCTGACCGCCAAACAAACCTACCAACCCTGGAACATTTTCAATGACAAATGCCTTTGGCTTTATTTCATCTACTAAACGAATGTAGGAAAGGTACAATTTATTTCTCGGATCATCAAACTTTCGAGGTCCAGACAGCGACATTCCCTGGCATGGTGGCCCTCCTATTATAACATCTATGCATTTCCCCCCTATCAATGGTTTAATATCTCTCTCATAGGTAATTTTTGTAATATCACCACAAATAGATTTTGCTCCCTTGTGATTAAATTCGAAAGTCTCTAACGCTTTTTCATCATTATCAATTCCTAATAAAACATTAAAACCAGCAGACTCAAATCCATACGACAAGCCACCTGCACCTGAAAATAGATCTATTACATTCATATTTCATTCATCCTTCTTTATTATTCTTTACTCTTCTTGGATCTTCTGGCTTTTCAGCATCCGCCGGTATAGCCCATGCCTCTCCTAGTTTAAAAACACCTGGTATTCTATCTTCCGCACACAATATTTGTACTCGTCTCTGTGAAATATTCCATTGTTTAGAAGCTTGACTTGCTGTAATGTATTTCATTAACATTCCTCCATTAAGCACAATACATTATTTTCTATTATATTCGAAGGGGCGAACACTTTCAAGTAAACGTTTCCATACTCAATTCTCTTGTAGGCTGCTTTGCACAATTAAAAGAATCAACTACCACAACACAGGGCTGTTACTTATATTCAATCTTGATATTAATTTTCTGATATACTACAACAATTTCTTTGCTTTCATTTGCCATAACAATAACCACATTTCTATCAATTATGATACCAAACACAATGTTCGAGCCTTATTACCCAAATCCAATAACTATGGCTAACTATCCGCTACTCTCATTCTAAAATACAGTATATACTTTGGTTTTAAGCAATAAACTATTTTTTTCTTGCTTTTTTTGCAAAATCCTCTATTCCACAATTTCCATCATAGAATAATGGATAACCTACACTTTCAAGAAGCTTTATTAGTTCACGACATACACTATAATCATCACTTAAAGTTTTAATCATTCTTCTAACAAAGTCTTCCAATGCATAGTTTGGTTCACGGACTGATTCTGGCAAATTCGTTTTGTCCACTATAAATGCATACTTAAAGATCCCATTTACTTTCGGAATATGATCAAGCAACCACACTAATGTGGGTTTTATACTTTCCCTATATGTGAACATTAAAACCTCATCCTTCATTTGACTCATCTCTTCCATGACCAATGAAGTCACATTTTTCATACTTAAAAAATGTTTATTTTTTATTTCTAACGAGTCTTCTTTATAGGTCTCTATCCATTCTGTAAACTCTTCTGCTTTTCGTCTCTGCTGGGTCTTAGGATACTCATATTCGCTTAATATTCTCGCAACCTCTTCAATATTTATGAAAACATCTCCATCAGAAGCTCTGTAATCTTTAATAACAATTGATTGATGAATTATGTAATTTCTAAAATCGCATATAAATCTATACCATTTTCTCATATTGTAATACTTTTCAGTAATTGACTTTAATGATGGCTCATAGCTATTTACATACTCTTTATAACAATATACCGAATTGACAAAATTTAAAAGGCGTTTGTTTATCTTCCAAAACTCATCAAAATCATCAATAGTAATCGATAACAAATCATCACCACAGGAATCTATGATGGTATACATGTCTACTAAAAACATGAATTTTTCTAAAGCTTTCAGTTTCGCATCAAACTCCATGTCAAATGTATTATCATACTTTATATCAGTTGAATGAATATCTCCTAACTCTGGGTTATTGCAGTATTCAACCTCAAACATTATATCACCGCCTCACAATACTATATCTTATATTATATCGACAGATTTCTCCTTTTTCCACATAAAATAATGCCCAGACATATGTAGTTTCCAATGTTAACTTGCCTTGAACATCTTCTGTAGCATCATCTATTTTCACTCTCTGCTTGTGCCTCCCAAAACTCTTCTATTCATTTTAATTTCTCCTCGGCATCATCAAATCAATATATATATATACACATTAAAGGCGACCAATATATGACACATAAGATACTACTGTGTCTTAAAATTTAATCCCCATTTTACATATTTGAGCAATAGTTTTGTTAGCACATCCGGTGTGGCATACGCCTATGGATTTTCTGGTACAAGCTATTTCTGTGAGTTGTTTCACAGGCACTATGGGATTACACCGAATGAATATAGAAAAAGAGAATTTATAGTTTTATGATTTTCTTCGCCCTCGCAACAGTCCCCTGAATTATCGGCCCCGATACAATCACAGTAACAACCGTACACACACCAAACTTTCCCCCAAGAATCACACCTATCACAACCATGGTAGCATCAAGTATCATTCTGACTTTCTTCACCTGCCAGTGATTCTTCTCAGCAAGCGCAAATGTCACAGCCTCATATGAACCACGCCCAAGGTCTGCTGCCGCATACAGTCCTGTTCCCACCGCAAACAGCACAATTCCGACGAGCATGATCAACATATTGAGCCATATGTATTTGCTGTAGACATGCATTTGCGCAAACAGATCAACACACAGACTGTAAACTATCTGGTAAAGTATTGTTCCTATATGTATCTGTGACCTGTCATATACGAGAACAAAAAGTATCATTATCACCGCAACTATGAACGACGCTGCCCCGATACTCACATGAAACGTTCCAGATATTCCCTGCCATAATACCGCCAGAGTCGCACCGCCGAATCCGGCATACAATGCCAGGGTTATACCATATGCGGCAATAACTGAACCAATTATTATAACAGCTATCTTCTTTATCCACTCTCTTTTACTCATACAACCTCCTGTTGCCAAATAAAAAGACTATAGATAAAACTGTTATGTTCAGAAACAGCAAAATCTATAGTCTTCTTACGTGCCGAGACAAGCTCTTTTTTAATTGTTGCTATACTATATCATTTATAACTTTTTGTCAATAACTGGTATTTCATCCCCTACCACCTGGATACAAATTCAAGAGTCTTGTCAATTAAATTCTCTCCTATGCCTGAAAAGCATTTATTTCTTCTATCATCTTACTGACCGCCAGAGAGTATGGAGTCTTTTCCAAACCAATTGGCGAGTTCACCTTGAACATTTCCTCTTTCGTGCAGGATCAATGGTTTTCCTATGAGATCTTCCTTTTTTATAAACTCTTTTTCGGCTGGGTAATATGCAATTGTTCTGCTGCTTTTGTAAAGCTCTGTTCCTTTGCTACTGTCAGAAAATAGCGTAATAGTCTTAATTCCATATCATTAAAGTCCTAATCTTCCCTTGTTTTTTTCAAACCTTTTAATCAATTCTTTTCCCGTTACTATAATTTCATTTCGCCAGGGATGACCGAAGATTCCACAATTCCATGTGCTATCAATAAAAAAATAATAATCTCCATCCGGATAATATGTTGGAAAATACACTTGACATTGTCTATCAGGATCATAATAGTTATAATTCATAGAAATATCTTCCATTGGCGAGAATTCAAAACAATCATGATTCCAGTCTAAGGCATACATTTTTTCCAGTCCTAATTCCTTCAAAATTGAATTGATTATCTTCTCTTGTTCTTCACTCCAGGGAGTCGCTTTATGATACTTTTTTGTATCGCCTGGTATTATAATCCATTCGCCAGTTATGTCTGTTCCCGGCTTAAACTTAAATTCACTATTTAATTTATCCCATAAAATGATTGCTTCATCTTTAGATATAACTCTCAATATATATTCCCTTTCACACATAAAATAAGAATTTACCGTGGAGCAATACTACACCCGCTTTGTTATTTATCATAGCATAACGCTATGACAAACTGATCATCCATTTGCGCTTTCTAAAAATAGCCAGCGATACGGCTAATCTGAATATTTCTTCCCTAGTGAGCAATGTGTACACGCCTATAATTCCCCATTCGAATACATATGCCGCGAGCAGACACAGCGGAATTCCGATACACCATGTGCCAACAACATCAATGATCATGATGATTTTTGTGTTGCCTCCACTTCTTATGATTTCTCCTCCAAGTATCAATAAATAATTCAGCCCTGTGTTTACAACAACCGCACCATCGCGCATTGCCTCAATGCATTCTATAGCAGTCTTTGCCCTGAGGGATGCATCCTGATTAATCGTCGTAAGTGCAGGATTACTTTCTCTGCTTGCCATATTGTCATCAAATCCTATGATCTGGATATCCTTTGGAATTTTTATGTTCTTTCCCTGTAAGAAATGCATGAACTCAAGTGCATAAAAATCTGACACTGCAAAAACAGCAGTAACCCTGCTCTCTAAAAGCTCTTGCAATTTGTCCTGATAAAAGCGTGTTCTCTCTTTTTCCGTCTTTGGAATCTCCCATATCACGGTAACACCCGGCTCAAAGGCTGCACAAAACCCTTCTATTCGCTCTTTATCCATGCATATAAAATTATCCGCTATACTGTCTATTTTCATATCTATCAACCCCTTAAATTAGACATCGACCTTATATTTCTCATGAAATAAACTCTCTCCTTTTGTCCCTAATTCTCTCATAAATATCAATCGCCTTGTTAAATCCCTTACCCATCAATTCATCACATGCTTTATTCAACGCATACGGAAACGCATTTGCCAAATAATCAAACCGCTTCATGGCCATTTGCTCTCCTAGTCCAATATTAGCCGCTTCTCTTCTGAATGAATCTCTGGTGATCTTTTCGATATCATACTCATTCCCAATACTAAATGCCATATCTCTGGTACTGCTTGTATATATCACAGTACTCAATATGTCATATGCCGGTGCCAAGCGTACTGTTTTCAACTCTTCATCATAAAGCAATGAAACATTTTTGATATGATTATCTGTATTGCCTATCAGGTAATTAAATATACATATATCCCACATTTTCAATTGATCTGCTATCGGGTTAAACGATTTCTGTCTTATGATCTCAAACATCATTTTTAAATATCCGGTATTTTCGCTCTCATATTTGTTATACGCCGAAATCCCCATCGCCTGAGAAAAATCTTCCTGATGTAACCTGTACGGAACATTTAACCCGTTGATTTTTTTTAATCCGTCCTTTATTGCACGATCATATCTTTTAGTTGCTAACAGAACTTCCTCATCTCTGCCATCACCGACATTAACTATAAAACTTTCAGGAATCTCTATTCCCATATTTCCTGCCGTCATCATACACAACTGCTCATTTGTAACTATTCCGTCAAGCCTTGCATGACTCTGCTTTACTATATATGTACTTGGCGCTGCCCCTTTGGGTAAATACCATTCATTATTATTTTCATCATAATATAATCCAACCTTTCCAGATGCTCCCGTAAGTGACAAATGTGACTTTGTGACTAACTCCGCAGTCTCCATTGCTCCTTCTCTTGCCAACTGACTAACCTCATCAATTGTCAATTTCTGATAATCTGCATTTACTACTTCGTTATTCTCATCTGTAATTCTTATTGCTCCCAGACACTCATTACCTAACCCGGCTAATAATGACAGATAATTATTTGCGTCTGTATGCAATAACCCAGCCACACATCTTCTGGTAAATCCCTCAGGTAACAAACCTTCAAAAAAATTCCTTGTATCATCAACGGAAAATGCGTTTTCAGATAATGGCAAATGTATTGATACCGGTCTGGCTATGTTACCAGATAGATACTCTTCTGCATATGAAAATCTAGCATCTTCTTCTTTTTCTCCAATTATACGACCTACATATGTCTGCAAGCCACCAATCTCTATCCAAACCCCCAAATTTCTCATATTCTAACCTCTCTTTTCTACGAGAATATCCATTCCCAGTAAATTGATAATTGTAATTGCCTTTCCAATTTCTGCTGTAGCCTTACCTCTTTCCAAATCCGAAATAAAACTTACACTAAATCCTGTAAATTCTGCTATATAAGCCTGAGTATATTTCAGTTCTTTTCTTCTTATTCTGATTGCCTCACCCAAAGATTTTGAATCTATTATTTTCATACATATTCCTCGTCTTTCTATATCAAATTATCAACACATAACTTCATACGCATCATATGGCCGTACGGCTAAATTATATATATACGCTTTACAAATAAGCCGTACGGCTAATTTTGTATAGTTCTGATTATACAATAAGCCGTACGGCTAAGTCAACTTTTCTTATATAAATAAAAACGCCAGAAACCTTGTAAATTCAAGGTTTCTGACGCCTATCAAGCAGGGGATGAGAGAATCGAACTCCCACCAAAAGTTTTGGAGACTCCTATCATACC
>OGXG01000622.1_pt1 | contig 19397 bp, 18 predicted proteins | sample 1576251 | NCBI WGS metagenome assembly OGXG01 (sample SAMEA3541533, study PRJEB24748) | human gut metagenome | biome: human gut; feature: human-associated habitat; material: faeces | place: China | collected 2012
CCGAAGTCGGCTCATATCCCCGCAGACGGCTGATATTTTTATGGATTTCCTTTGCCACCGGAGTGGAAAGCACACGCGCATCGGTACGCGGATACGTTGTCAGTTTCCGTTCATACAGATCCTGCGCCACCTGTAAGGTTTCATCCGGGCTGATCTTGAATCGTTTTGCACATTCTGCCTGCAGCTCTGCCAGATTAAATAGTAACGGTGCCCGTTTTCTGGAAATATTTTTTTCGATGGATTCCACAATCGCAGGATGTCCCTGCACGCGGTCAATCAATGCCAGTGCATCCTTCTTTTCCCGAAATCCGTTTTCCTTATACAAAAGCGGCGATGCAAAGTACCCTGATCCCTCGACGGCTTTCCACTCGCCCTGGACATGTGCATCTGTGAAATTTCCGACAACACGGTAAAACGGTGTCTCCTTAAAATTGCGGATCTCGCGCTCACGGATCACGACCATCCCAAGCACACAGGTCATCACGCGCCCGACCGCAATAGCGGTATAAGAACGTGTTCCCGCCGCATTGTTTAACAACCCTCCATATTTTACCGACATTACACGTGAAAAATTAATGCCCATGGCATAATCTTCAATGGTACGCATAATACCGGATTTTCCGAGATTTTCATAGGCAGACATCGGTTTTGCTTCCCGGATTCCCCGTTGGATCTCTTCCTCTGTCTGTGAATCGATCCAGACCCGGAGTTCCTCCATGCCGTCTCGCACACCGCCGAAATTGCGGATATTTTCCTCGATCGTCTGTCCTTCTTTTCCGGCATCTCCTGCCCAGTAGACACGGTCGATATCCTCGCGCATCAACATTCCGTGAACCACATCATACTGCCGGCTGACATCTTTGATCACATCATATTTATATTCTTTTGGAAGAAATGGCAGATCTTCCAGTTTCCACTTTTTGTATTTTATATCATAACTTTCCGGATATACCATGGCTACCAGATGTCCCACGCACCAGGTGATTACATACTTCTGGTTTTCCAGATAGCCATCCCTGCGGCCTCCGCTCACCCCGAGAACTTTTGCAAATTCCTGGGCAACCGACGGTTTCTCCGTTATGATCAGTTTTTTATAAGTCATATATTATGTTGAGTCACAGGACTCTTTCCTTTCATTATTAGTATTTTTAATATATATATATCAACATTTTTCTTCATTTTTCTGCTATTGTGATTATTATACCTACCATCATTAGCAGAGAAAGGAGAAAACATATATGGAAGGGGCAAAAAAGGTTTTTACATCAGAATTGCAAATCTATATTTCTAAACTGAAGGAGGTGATGCAGCAAAAAGACTATAGTAATTGTCAAATTCAAACTTACAATAAAATATGGAACAATATGATATCCTATGCAATGAATCAACCTGATCAAGAATTCACAGAAGATTTTCGTCAACACTTTCTTCAGGATGTTTATGCTGAATCATTGGAAAATCGTGATTCGATGTACCGCATTACAAGAGCAGTCAATATGCTCTCAGATTTTGTTCAATTTCATGTTATCTTCCGACAGTATTGTACATCAAAAACAGCTTTTTCGGAAGAGCTAAAGGCTATATTTGTTGGATTTTTAGAAGAGGAATTCCATCGACATTTTACGGAAAATACTATGAAATCTCTTCGTACGAGGATTTTGCGTTTTCATGATTATCTTTATGATATTGGAATTCGGGATTTCAGGTCCGTATCTGGAGAAACTATAAATATGTATATTTTATCACTTGCAAGATTTTCTACAACCTATGTATCTGAGACTCTACGTGAAATTCGCCGAATGTTAAACTGGGCTTTTGATAATCAATACATTGATATCCAATTAGCTAAATATGTTCCACATGTAAAAAATATTCGTCAGCAAAAAATCCCGAGCACTTTCACAACAGCTGAAATTGATCAAATACTTAGTTCTGTGGACCGTGCAAACCCAATAGGTAAGCGAAATTATGCAATATTTCTGATTGCTGCAAAACTTGGCATCAGAAGCAGTGACATTCGTACTTTAACTTTTTCAAACATTGATTGGGATAAAAAACTGATTTCATTCTCACAGAAAAAAACAGGACGTTCTCTTGTGTTACCAATACCGGATGATGTCGGTTGGGCTATCATAGACTATTTAAAAAATGGGCGTCCTGAAACTGACGTGAAAAATATTTTTGTATCCCATCAATATCCTTACGGAGAATTAAGTACGCTTGGTAATATTGTTCCTCGTCAGATGCGGCGTGCAGGAATAAAAACGCCAACCAATAGACGCACAGGAATGCATGCATTCAGACACGGACTGGCAACACGAATGCTTGAAAATGATGTTCCTCTTCCAATTATATCGCAAACCCTTGGTCATGCAGATGTTAGAAGCACTGAAATCTACTTGAGAATCAGTATAGACCAACTGTCTAAGTGTTGATTGGAGGTGGATTTATGAAAAAAAGAACTGTAGGTTCCTTTGATGGGCCATTTGCTCCTATGTTAGACTTGTTTGTAAAACAAAAACAGGCTCTCGGCTATGAATATGTTGGTGGCTATAATGCGTTACATGTCTTTGACACATTTAGTAAAAAATATGATATCAAGAATTATGAATTAACTCAAAATATTGTTTTGGATTGGGCGCAAAAACGTCCTAATGAAAATGATACAACACGATCATCCAGAATCATGTATCTCCAACACTTTGCAACATTTTTAAACAGTCAGGGATATTATGGTTATTTGGCTCCAACACAAAAATATCGCTTTTCACAGCACACTGCATATATTTTTACCAAAACAGAACTTCACAGACTGTTTGAATCGCTGGATCAAATGACGTATTCTCCACTATCACCATATCGTCACTTATCACTGCCATTATTATACAGAATGCTCTATGGTTGCGGATTTCGTATCTCTGAACTACTCAATCTTACGGTTGGAGAAGTCGATGTGGAAAAAGGAATCATTCATATTCATGATGCAAAAAATGGTAATGAACGGGTTGTCCCTATGGCCAAAAGTCTTGCAGTGAGATGTAGAGCCTATGTGTATGAGGTTCACATGCAGCATGATAAAGATTTCCCATTCTTTTTTAAAAAGGATGGAACCAGCTATTGTGTAAGCAATATTGAAAAGCATTTTCGTGAACAATTATGGATAGCGGGGATACCATATCTTGGAAAAGATCTCGGACCACGAGTTCATGATTTGCGACATACTTTTATTTGTCACAGATTAAGACAATGGGCTGAGGAAGATGTAGATCTTACAACAATGCTACCAATTTTATCAAAATATGTGGGGCATACGGGACTTGCATCAACCGAATATTATTTGAAACTAACCGCAGAAGCTTTTCCAGATGTACTTGATAAAGTGGAGAGCTTAACAGGGCAAGTATTTCCAGAAGTGGGAGGTATTATTTATGAAGAATAAAACTCATGATTTTGCATACCATTTAACCAAGTTTTTTACAGAATACTTACCGATTCAACGAAATTTAAGTCCTAATACAATATCTACATATCGGTATAGTTTCCAGTTATTGCTTACATTTTTTGATAGCCAGAAGCATGTTAAACCAAATCAATTAGAATTAGATATGCTCACTCGAAACAATATTGAAGAATTCATTGTTTGGCTTCAAGAAGAACGTGATTGTGGTGCAAGCACCTGCAATCAAAGGTTAGGGGCATTAAAATCATTCTTTAACTATTTACAGTTTACAATACCTGATCGAGCTTTACAGTGCCAAAAAAACCTTGCAATCAAACAAATGAAACAACCAGAACCTGGTTTAAAATACCTCACTATAGAAGGAATACAAATTTTACTGGAACAACCAGATCTCTCCACAAAATATGGGCGAAGAGATCTTGCATTATTAAGCCTTATGTACGATACCGGTGCCAGGGTTCAAGAAATTGCGGACATTCAGATTGCACATATCCGTTTTAGTGCACCAGCTACAATCCGACTTACTGGAAAGGGTGATAAAACAAGAGTTGTTCCACTTTTATCACGAACTGAGGACATATTAAAGCAATATATTAGAGAATTTAAACTCTCCGAAAAAGGAAATGAAACCTATCTATTTCAGAATAGACAAGGTGAACAGCTTTCGCGTTTTGGGATTGCATATGTTTTAACTAAATATGCAGATATGGCAAGATCAGTTCGACCTGATCTTATACCTGAAAAACTATCTCCACATTGCATCAGACATTCAAAGGCAATGCATTTACTACAGGCAAACGTAAATCTGGTATACATTCGAGATTTACTTGGGCACACAAGTGTAACAACAACGGAAATTTATGCACGAGCTGATACAGCACTCAAGCGAGCAGCTCTTGAAAAAGCTAATCCGATCAAAGATTCACCTTCCATGCCACAGTGGAAAGATGATGAAGGTTTAATGGATTGGTTAAGAAATTTAATCTAATATAAATTATTGCGGGTGATCTAGTATCACCCGCAGAAAGGAATTTTTATGACTTACTTAATATTAGGATATGCTTTTGAATGCAGAGAATTCCAATATCAAGGTCGAACGGTAAAAGGACTTACATTCGAAGTAAAGACAAATGAAAAAATATCAGAGCGAAATAAACTTAATATAACAGTCGAATTATCAAAAAAAGGAGGATTTTGGATTCGCCTGCATCAAACTGCAAAAGGCATTAAAGTAGAGCCTTATAAAAGTTATGTCTTAGTACCTTGTAAAGATGATCCATGTGGTCTTGAATTAGAGCAAATAGAAATTTCACACAAAGCACTAATGAAACACACTGATTGCTTTGACGATAGCTTCAACTCTGGCGCATCATCAGAATATTATGTAGAAGAATGAGTATTCATATATGCTTCAATATCTTTTGATTCAGCTATATTAGAAGTATATACTAACGTTTTTGTTGTACCACAAAAATCTAAAATTTTAGTTGCCAAATCCTCGTCGTATTTATTTTTTATTTTATTTCTCATTTTGGCAGACATAGATACTCTTCTTGTTGTTTTGAAATATGGATTATTTTTTTCGTCCTCGTAAACATAGTTTTGATAATTTCTTAATTCATCTCTATGTCTAACAGAAATCGGTTTATGCGCCATTATGTAATTTTTCAGTGTTTCAAAATAAGGCTTTACAGCACAATGTCCATTAACATATAAAAGAGAAAATTGAAGCTGTTCATATAATTCATTTGGCAAATAAAATTGCATACAATATTCGTTATCTTTTTTATAAAAATATAAAGTTGTAATATATGTAACATTATTAACTGTGATAGCTAACAATAATTGATTTTGCAATCCATCTTTTTGAGTATAAAAAACATCTGTATTATACCCATTATATGAGAATCTATATTTCAAAGCTGAATTTATAATCATATCAGTATTTTTATATTCAGTAAAAATTTTATCTATCATGTTAGTGATGTTCGCCATTTTTCTACCTCCTGCAAAATATTATGTTAAGTAAAGAAAGGAAAAACATTATGAATAACACAAGTAATAACGTAAACTCAACATTTCCTAAAACTCAAAAAAAGATTGTTTATGTTGAGCTACACATAAATCAGTGACTTTCCCATCTTCTATCCCCTATTGGCAAACTTTTTCTATAATTCGTTCATATCAATCAGCTCAAACCGGTCATCCGTTTTGGCATGTTCTGCCAACATCGGTTCAAACCGCGTTGCAGAGAATAAAAAGATATGCTCCGAACGGATTTTTGCCTTTTCCATGTTCTGATACAGTTCCTCGCACATCTGCGATGTCAGCTGTGGCTGATCCCAGTTACATAGTCCCACAATATTTCTGCGGTCTGTGCTCTGGGCAATAATATCAATGTTTCCTGTCTTTCCAACCCAGGTTCCGATCTTATGAACCGGAAACGGCATGCGTCCCATCTGATTTAAAAGCATCATATACTCCATGCAGACATTCCGGAAATAACGTTTCAGATATGTGCCAAGTTCCGGTGCAATGTAGCGGTCGTAAAATTCATGCGGTTTCAATAGATAAAGATCTGACATATGCGGAAATACAAATTTAAACCAGAAATTAATAAATGTATCTTTGATCTGGTATACCCCTTTCTTAGCATTCTCCCAGCCGCCGGTCTGAAATGACTGCACTTTCTCTACAATATCAAAATGGCTGAGATTTTTCATATAAACACTGATCTTTGCACGGGAATATCCGGTTTTTGCATACAGGTCATTCAGTTTATTGTATCCCTGTGCAATTGCAGATAAAATTGTGTTATAGACGGAAAGTTCACGCAGTTCTGCAGAAATTTTCTGTTCTGCCATATGAAACAGATATCCCCCCTCCATCAGCACAAGCCGGTAAATATTCTCCCTGTATGAAATTTTCGGATTCCATGCTTCCATAAATCCCGGCACCCCACCGATGGTTCCATAAATACGGATACAGTCGCTGACCGAAAGTGCCGGAAATGTCCGGACAACTTCCAGAAAATTCAGATCTTCCACTTTATGCAGCACATCAATACGACGGAATCCGTCCCCGAACGCATCTTTTGCATCCTGCGTGGCCCATACAATGGAAGAAGACGCCAGAATGATCATCACCGGTCCCGGATAAAGCCGTTTCATCTTTAATTTTAAAATACTTTTGACAAATTCCGGATCTCTTTTAATTGCATACTGTGCCTCATCAATCACAATCACCAGTTTTGATGCATCTCCGCTTTTTACCCGGTTAAAAAATTCATCATAGGAATATCTGCTCAGCTTCATCTGAAAAGCATTTTGAATTTCTTCTCCCATTTTCTGCATCTGTTCCTGTGCGGAAAGCTGTCTGCATCGATAATAAAAATACTTTTTCCCCACACAGAATTCTTTGATCAGCTGTTCTTTTCGGCAGTCCATTCCGCCATACAAAAGCATCAGCTGGTTTCCTGATTTTTCATACCAGCCTTCCAGTTCTTTGAGATCTGTTTTTTTTGCGTTCATCCCGATTCCTCCGTACAAAATTCCTTCTGCTAAAAGAAATTATATCACTGATTAATATCTCTCACAAGGTTTTCGGCAAAAAGAAAGAAGTGCAGTTTTTGCACTTCTCTCCAAAAATCCGTATTTCAATTTAATACCTATTTCTTTGTGATATATCCCTGTGCCTTTAACAGCTCTGCACATAAAACTGCACCACCGGCTGCACCACGAACGGTATTGTGGGATAATCCGACGAATTTCCAGTCATATACGGTATCCTCTCTCAGACGTCCGACAGAGATTCCCATGCCATGCTCAAAGTTTACATCCAGGCTGACCTGTGGACGGTTATCCTCTTCTAAGTACTGGATGAAATGCTCCGGTGCACTCGGGAGCTTCAGTTCCTGTGGCACACCACTGTAATTCTTCAGTGCTTCGATCAGCTGCTCTTTGGTAGGTTTCTTCTTGAATTTAACAAATACAGCTGCTGTATGTCCGTTTAATACCGGTACACGGATACACTGGCAGGTAATGACTGGTGAAGTTGCAGGAACAATCTGCTTCTTCGCATCATCTACATGCCCCCAGATACGCAGAGGCTCTTTCTCAGACTTTTCTTCCTCACCACCGATGTATGGAATAATATTTCCAAGCATCTCCGGCCAGTCCTTGAACGTCTTTCCTGCTCCGGAAATAGCCTGATAGGTAGTGGCAACGACTTCATATGGCTCAAACTCTTTCCATGCAGTCAGAACCGGCGCATAACTCTGGATGGAGCAGTTTGGCTTTACTGCTACGAAACCGCGCTTTGTACCAAGACGCTCTTTCTGATACTTGATAACTTCCATGTGCTGTGGATTGATTTCCGGAACTACCATCGGCACATCCGGTGTCCAGCGGTGGGCACTGTTGTTGGAAACAACCGGTGTCTCTGTCTTTGCGTAATCTTCCTCGATCTTTTTGATCTCGTCCTTTGTCATGTCTACAGCAGAAAATACAAAGTCGACCTGAGAAGCTACCTGCTCTACCTCATTTACATTCATTACTACAATATTCTTTACAGCTTCCGGCATCGGAGTATCCATCTTCCAACGGTCTCCCACTGCCTGCTCATAAGTCTTTCCTGCACTTCTTGGGCTTGCTGCAATCGTGGTAACCTCAAACCATGGATGATTCTCCAGCAAAGAGATAAATCTCTGTCCTACCATACCTGTTCCGCCAAGGATACCAACTTTTAACTTCTCACTCATTTTTCCAATCTCCTCTGTTCTTTTCTTTATACGCGGACACCTGTCTTTTACAGAAAAACATTTTTGTTTTTTGTCCGTGTTACACGAACATGTGTCTTTATAGGAAATATATTACTTGAAACCAGGTAAAATTACAAGGAACAAATTGTCCTAAATAAATAAAATATTCCTCCAATATATGTAGGACTTGCACAATCTGAAATACCGACTAAGCGGTATTTCAGGCAATGCATCAGAGATGTACCGCAATTACGTGCATCGCATCGACAAGCGATTCTGCATACGATGTGCTGCTCCTTTTGTCTCATTTTTTCTCCAGATATGCCTCTTCGATTGCGATCACTTTCTTCATCGCCTCATCCCCTGGTGCACCGATCGTCAGACGCTTGTTGACACAGGTTTCCATGGAGATTGCATCATAGACATCCTCCTCAAATACCGGAGAAAACTGTTTTAATTCTTCCAGACTCATATCGTCAATCGGCATCTGTTTGTCCAGACAGTACAAAACAATACGTCCGATAATTCCATGCGCATCGCGGAACGGAACCCCGTGATTTACAAGATAATCGGCAGCATCCGTCGCGTTGGTAAATCCGTGTGCGGCACTCTTTCTCATAACATCCTTATTGAATTTCATGGTATCAAGCATGCCCGTGAATAACACAATACAGCCTTTCGTTGTGTCGATGGCATCAAAGGAAAGTTCCTTGTCTTCCTGCATGTCTTTATTGTAAGCAAGCGGAATCCCCTTCATCGTGGTCAGAAGCGACATGAGCGCGCCATACACACGCCCGGTCTTGCCTCGGACAAGTTCTGCAATATCCGGATTTTTCTTCTGTGGCATGATACTGCTTCCGGTACTGTATGCATCATCAATCTCTACGAATTTGTATTCGTTGGAATTCCAGATGATAATTTCCTCGGAGAAGCGGCTTAAATGCATCATAATGGTTGCCATGGCAGACAGATATTCGATCAGGTAATCGCGGTCGGAAACACCGTCCATACTGTTTAAGGTCGGTCCGTAAAAGCCAAGAAGCTCTGCAGTATATTCGCGGTCAAGCGGATAGGTTGTTCCTGCCAGTGCGCCGGAACCGAGCGGGCAGTAATTCATGCGCTCGTAAATATCGTGCATACGGGAACGGTCACGCTTAAACATTTCAAAGTACGCCCCCATATGATGTGCGAGTGTGATCGGCTGCGCTTTCTGCAAATGGGTAAATCCTGGCATAATCGTCTGCGTATTTTCTTTCATAATGCGAAGCAGTACCTGCAGCAGCTGTTCCAACAGTTCATCCGTCTCAAGAACCTGCTGCCGGGTATACAGACGCATGTCCAGTGCCACCTGATCATTTCTGCTTCGTCCGGTATGCAGTTTCTTTCCGGTATCTCCCAGACGGTCAATAAGGTTTGCTTCCACAAAACTGTGAATATCCTCATATTCCGAAGTGATGGCAAGCTTTCCGCTCTCCACATCCGCAAGAATTTCCTGTAAACAGGAAACAATCGCCTGCATCTCTTCCTGTGTCAGAATGCCCTGCTTTCCAAGCATACGCACATGTGCAATGGAACCCTCAATATCCTGCTTGTAAAATTTCTGGTCAAACGAAATGGATGCATTAAAATTGTAAACCAGCTGGTCTGTCTCCTTCGTAAATCTTCCGCCCCATAACTGTGCCATATCTAAATTCCTCTCTTTCTTAAATTCTTTGTTTTATTTTTATAAAATCTGTTCTTCCTGCTGTCTGCGCAGTGCGATTTCACGGTCGCGGTCACGCTTGGAATACACACACCCACAGTAGTACTGCCGGTACATGTGATACTCCTTAGAAATTTCGGTCGACTTTTTATAGCCTTCCTTCTTTTTAAAATCCGAAAACAGATAACGGACACCAAAGGTATCTGCCAGTTCTGCTCCGATCTGATTTAACTTTTCCGCATTTTTCAGCGGACTGATGGATAGTGTTGTCGTAAAGAAATCAAATCCGTGCGCTTTTGCATAGGACGCAGCCTCGGAAAGCCGCAGCCGGTAACAGGCAAAACAGCGCTCTCCCCCTTCCGGGATCTCTTCCATGCCCTTTGCCATATCGTAAAACCGCTGTGTATCGTATGCACCTTCCACAAAAGAAACCGGATATTTTGTAGGAAACTCAGCAATAAAACGTTCCTGCTCCTTTGCCCGCATATGATATTCTTCCGGCGGATAAATATTGGGATTGTAATAAAATACCGTTACATGGAAATGTTCTGCAAGACATGCAATACAATAAGAACTGCACGGTGCACAACAGCTGTGCAAAAGGAGGCTTGGAGCCTCCCCTGCCGTACAGTTTTCACGGATCAGATCTTCCATTATTTTCTGATAATTTTTTTTATTCATCTTTCATCTGTATACATCTGATTAAAAATTTCTTTTCCGGTCTGCGTCCGGAAAATTTGCTGATATGCCTGTTCAATTCCGTGACGATTGACGTCATCTTCATATAAATTGACCAGAAAATCTGCCTCCACCAGAATCTGATAATCCAGTCCTTCGATATTATCATATGTATGATGATGTCCGATCAGATAGCAGATACGGTCGATCAGATAATTTTCAATTCCCACATCGGAAAGCATTCTCTGTGCCACAATCGGTCCTTCCTGCTCCTGCAGCTTTCCGTCACACCGTCCATACTTTTCTTCTGCCGGACGGATTCCAATGTCATGGGTATAAGCGGCTGCTTCCAATATAAAAAGGGATGTCTCGTCAAGCCCTTCTTTTGTTCCGATGATTCTTGCGAAACTATGCACTTTCATGAAATGCTGAATCCGTTTCGGATCTCCGGAAAAAAAGGCGATCATCTGTAAAAACAGCTCATCCAGCTGTTGCCTGCTGTAATAACTACTGTCACTACTGTCCATTCTGTGTTTCTCCTTTATCTAACATCTGCAGTGCAAACGTCGCTGCAATGTAAACAACTGCACATAAAATAATCAATACTGTTTTTTTCCCGGCAACACCGGCACAAAGTTCTGCCAGAATAAGAAGTCCATGCACCCAGAGTTCCGCATGATGCAGCATCACTGCAATAACTGCCTCAATGATAACAAGCAGACACATAGGAACTACCGGAACGTTAAGGACTCTCACCCCTACAATCACCATAATTGCAACAATTGCTGCAAAGGCCAGTAATGTCGGTACCTGAAACGTCTTTTTGTTCTTGTCCATTTTTTACCTCAACCTTTATTCTTATTTTCTTTGTCTGCGCCCATTATACCAATTTCATGCCTAAGAAACAAGCACTTTTTAAAGTAAAAAAGACACGTCTTCCATCGGATACCCGATACAAAACGTGTCTGAAACGAAGCCAATAAGGGGACTCGAACCCCTGACCCACGCATTACGAATGCGTTGCTCTACCAACTGAGCCATATTGGCAAAACGTACTTGTATATAATACCAAAATCGATTCAGAAAATCAACTGTTTTTTCATAAAATTTATATTAAAAAAAGATTGACTTTTCACATGGATTCTGTAGAATAGAAATTGTTGAGTTTATAATTAGTAAACAAAAAATCAACTAACAATCATGTTTCATAAATTTACGGGAGGCATGCCATGGACATTGGACACCGCATGAAAGAACTGCGCATCCAGTACGGACTGACGCAACAGGAGCTGGCGGACCGTGCCGAGCTGACCAAGGGCTTTATCTCACAGTTGGAACGAAACCAGAACTCTCCGTCCATCGGAACTCTTCTGGATATCATCCAGTGCCTTGGTACGACACCAGCAGAATTTTTTACAGATGAAGAGCCGGAACAGATTGTTTTCAAACAGGAAGATTATTTTGAAAAAACCGACGAAGAAAAACACTGCTGTATTGAATGGATCGTTCCCAATGCACAGAAAAACCAGATGGAACCGGTTCGTCTGACTTTACACGCTGGTGGACGGTCAGAAGTTTATCAGCCCCATGAGGGGGAGGATTTCGGTTATGTAATCAAAGGAAACGTCCGTATCCACTATGCCGGACAAAACCAGACGGTACATGCCGGGGAATCTTTCTATTTTAAAGCAGGGAAAAAGCATTATCTGGAAAACACCGGTGCAAAAGATGCTGTCATCATCTGGGTGACTACCCCACCAAATTTTTAAGAGGACAAACGTATGAGTAAACATTTAATTGATTTTATTGGAATTTCCAAATCCTACGATTCCAATCTTGTGTTGGATGATTTAAATCTGTATATCCGGGAGAATGAATTTTTGACCCTTTTAGGTCCGTCCGGATGCGGAAAAACTACAACCCTGCGTCTGCTGGGAGGCTTTGAAAGCCCGGACAAGGGACAGATTCTGTTTGACGGACAGGATATCACAGCTCTTGCCGCCAATGAACGGAAACTGAATACCGTTTTTCAGAAGTATTCTCTTTTCCCGCATATGTCCATCGCCGAAAACATTGCATTCGGCCTTAAAATAAGTAAGAAAAGCAAAGCATATATTCAGGATAAAATCAAATATGCCTTAAAACTGGTCAATCTGGAAGGATTTGAAAACCGTTCGGTCGATTCTCTCTCCGGTGGTCAGCAGCAGCGTATCGCCATCGCCCGTGCGATTGTAAACGAGCCAAAAGTCCTTCTTTTAGATGAACCTCTCGGTGCACTTGATTTAAAACTGCGTCAGAACATGCAGTATGAGCTCATCCGTCTGAAGGAAGAACTGGGAATTACTTTTGTATACGTCACTCATGACCAGGAAGAGGCACTGACCATGTCCGATACCATCGTTGTCATGAATCAGGGATATATCCAGCAGATCGGTACTCCGGAAAACATTTACAACGAACCGGAAAACGCATTTGTTGCCGATTTTATCGGACACAGCAATATCATTGACGGAATCATGATAAAAGACGAACTTGTAGAGATTCTCGGTGCCCGGTGGGCATGTGTCGACAAAGGATTCGGCAACAATAAGCCGGTCGACGTTGTCATCCGTCCGGAAGATGTAGAACTTGTCGATCCTTCGGAGGGAACACTGCGGGGTGAAGTAACCTCCCTGATTTTTAAAGGTGTTCATTACGAGCTTGATGTCATGGCCGGTGGCTATGAATGGCTGGTACACACCACCCGCTATATTCCGGTCGGCACCAAAGTCGGAATCAAAGTGATCCCATTTAATATCCAGATCATGCATAAGCCGGAATCTTCCGATGAAAAGGCGGTGGAGATCGATGCGTAAATTTAAACAGCAGTTTCTTGCCGGTCCATACCTTATATGGATCATCGGTTTTATTCTCCTGCCGCTTATCATGATTCTTTACTATGGATTTACAAACGGCGATGGCAGTTTTACATTATCCTATATCACAGCGATAGCAGATGAAACCAACCGCAAAGCCATGGGACTTTCCCTGAAGCTTGGAATTATATGCACCATCGTGTGTCTGGTTCTCTCCTATCCGCTGGCAATGATTTTAAATAATAGGAAGATCAAAAATCAGGGACTGGTTGTTTTTATCTTTATGCTTCCGATGTGGATGAACTTTATGCTCCGTATCCTGGCATGGAAACTTCTGCTTTCCAAAAATGGTGTAATCAACTCCATTCTCACAGGTTTCGGGCTTTCCCGCATCAATATCATAAATACACCGACAGCCGTTGTCCTTGGCATGGTATACGACTTCCTGCCGTTTATGCTGCTGCCGATTTATAACTCCATGACACGGATTCGTAAAGACTGGATTGAGGCGGCCCGCGATCTGGGAGCCGGAAATGCAGCCATCTTTTTTAAGATTATTCTTCCGCTTACCGTATCCGGAATCATCAGCGGAATCGTCATGGTATTTGTCCCGTCACTTACCTCGTTTGCAATCTCGCAGGTATTAGGCGGTGGTCACGTTCTTTTAATCGGAAATGTGATCGAGCAGGATTTTATGCAGGGAATGCAGTGGAATGCCGGAAGCGGTCTTTCCTTTGTCCTGATGATCTTTGTAATCGTAAGTATGACAATTGTAAATATATTTGATAAAGAAGGGGAGGGAACATCCATATGTTAAAAAAATGTGCATCCCGGATCTATATGATCCTGATCTTTGCCTTCCTTTACCTTCCGATTGTTGTGTTGATTGCTTTATCTTTCAACGATTCCCGTTCCAAGGTAAAATGGGGAGGCTTCACGCTCCGGTGGTATACCGGCTGTTTTCAGGACGAAAAGATCATGACTGCATTTATCACAACTTTGCAGGTCACTTTCCTGTCCGCAATTATTTCCACACTGATTGGAACACTTGCCGCGCTCGGCATAGCCGCCATGAAAAAACGGCACCAGACCATTTATCTCGGCGCGACCAATATTCCGCTTCTGAATGCGGATATCGTAACCGGTATCTCCATGATGCTTTTGTTTGTGAAATTTATCGACCTCGGATTTGTGACGGTTCTTTTAGCGCACATTACCTTTAGTATTCCTTATGTTATTTTAAATGTGCTTCCGAAAATGAAACAGACAAACCGCAGCACCTATGAGGCGGCACTTGATCTCGGAGCAACGCCGCTGTATGCATTTTACAAAGTCACCTGGCCGGAAATCCGTCCCGGTGTGTTCTCCGGATTTATGATGGCAGTCACCATGTCACTGGATGATTTTTCCATCACCTATTTTACCAAAGGAGCCGGGGTCAATACCCTCTCCACCATGCTCTACACAGAACTTCGCAAAGGAATCAAACCGGAATTGTATGCACTTTCCACGATTCTGTTCTTTGCCGTTCTGCTCATTCTTCTTGCCGGAAATGTTTATCCGGGGAAGAAGCGTGTTGCAGCCAAATAAATTTTCCATTGGAATTTTATTCCAGCCGAAAGGAGTCCTATTATGAAAAAAAGAATTTTCTCTGCCCTCTTAATTTCTGCTCTGGCAGTCAGCGCACTCACTGCCTGTGGGGGATCTTCCTCTGCGAAAAAAAGCGGACAGACCTTAACCGTTTTAAATTACGGAAAATATATCGATGAGTCCGTAGTCAAACAGTTTGAAAAAGAAACCGGTATCACCGTCAAATACGAAGAATATGAAAGTCCGGAAGAAATGTATACCAAATACAAAGCCGGTTCCATCAACTATGATGTAATCTGCTCTTCCGAATATATGGTTGAGCGTCTGATCAACGAGGGCGAAGTTCTCGAAGAAGATTACGATGCCATGGACAACTACAAAAATCTGGATCCAACGATCCTTGATATGTCTGCTTCCTATGACAAGAATCACACCTATTCCGTTCCATATTTTTACGGGACTCTTGGCCTTCTCTACAACAAAACAACCATTGATGCCAAAACCGTATCAAGCTGGGACTGCCTGTGGGATCCTACCTATGAGGATGAAATCATCATGGAAAATTCCGTCCGTGATACGTTTGCCCCTGCCCTGATCTCCAAAGGGTATTCCTTAAACGATACCGATGAAAATCATCTACGGGAAGCCCTCGACATATTAAAAAAGCAAAAAGATGATAAAATCGTATATGCCTACTATGTAGACGAGACAGCCGATGCCATGATCGGAGAAGAAGCCTCCATCGCACTGTGCTACTCCGGCGAGGCTGCACTGGCCATGGCAGAGAACGACAATCTGGATTATTCCGTTCCAACAGAGGGATCCAACCTCTGGATCGATTCCTGGTTCATTCCAAAGTCCTGCACTAACCAGACCAACGCTTTAAAATTCTTAAATTTCCTGTGCAAGGATGATATCGCAGAAAAGAATTTCGAATATGTGCAGTATGCCTCTCCGATTACATCTGTGGTAGAAAATCAGGACGCTGACGTAAAAAATAACGAAGCTGTCAATCCTTCCAGTGACACGATAAAAAGATGTGAAATCTATAAAGCATTAAGTGATGATGATTCCGCCAAGTACACAAAGCTGTGGCAGGAACTTCTCTCTTATTAAAAAACCGAGAAAAATGATTGCAATTTCAGTCAAAACATGCTAAAGTAAATCCACGGTGTCTGGTTAACACCGTGGATTTTTCATCTTCGGAAATGGTCATTCCGAAATTTCCCATATATACATTTGTTTTCAATTACATATGAACTATCAGGAATTTTTAACAACGATCCGTACACAGCTTTCTCTGCGTATCGAGACAGGTGTCACTTTAGACATTCGTTCCTTTACCAAAAATAACGGAACACATTACGATGGTCTGGTACTTCTCCATCCGAAGAAAAACGTGTCACCTGCGATCTATCTGATGCCATACTATCATCGCTATCTGGAAGGGGTATGCCTTGAAGAAATCTGTGAAGATATTCTTCATACCTATCAGGCGCATGCCCCGGAAGAAAATTTTGACACGTCCTACTTTACCGATTTTTCCCGTGCCAGCGAGCACATCGTCATGCGTCTTGTAAGCTTTGAAAAAAATCAGGAACTGTTAAAAGAGGTTCCGTTTTTCCGCTATCAGGATCTGGCCGTAATCTTTTACTGTCTGCTCCATGCAAGTGCCGAAAACCAGGCAAATATTCTGATCCACAATCATCACTTAAACCTTTGGAAAACCGACAAAGAAACGCTCTACCGGCTTGCGAAGAAAAACACGCCACAGCTTCTTCCCCCACAGCTTACCCCGATGAGCAGTCTTCTCAAAGAAATACAGCTCGTCTCGGAAACTCCACTCCCGGAAGCAGCCCCGCCACTGTATGTTCTGACCAATACATACCGGACCAACGGTGCAACCGTTCTCCTCTACGATGACATCTTAAAAGAACTGTCCGATTTGTTTGAAAAGGATCTGATCATTCTGCCAAGCAGTATTCACGAAGTACTGATTCTTGCCGCCGATGAAAACGACAGGCAGAATCTCGACCATTACACCGCAATGGTAAAAGAAGTGAATGCCTCACAGCTTCAGGATGAAGAAATTCTGTCCGACCATGCCTACTATTACTGCCGGCACAGCCATCTGCTGACCATGCCGCAGCCGGTCTGCACTTCATAGATTATATTTCCAGACACAAAATCCCCGCAGAAAAAATTCTGCGGGGAACATCTATTACATTTCTACCAGTTTATCATATAGCTTCTCATATGCATGTGCCGAAGCATTCCAGGAAAAATTGCGATCCATCGCACGATAGATCAGTTCTTTCCATGCGGTCTTGTGTTCATGCTCCACACGATACGCATACCGGACAATATCTGCCATTTCCTGTGCATTAAAATTCGCAAATGAAAAACCACATCCTGTATTTTCATATTCATTGTATGGTTCTACCGTATCCCGGAGTCCTCCGGTTTCACGTACGATCGGAAGCGTTCCGTAACGCATGGCAATCATCTGTGCCAGCCCGCATGGTTCAAACATGGAAGGCATCAGCAGCACATCACTTGCCGCGTATATATGGTGCGAACGCTCCTCGGTAAATCCGATATGTACGCTTACCTTGTCCGGATACTTACTCTGATAATGGTGGAACATATTTTCATACTGGCTCTCTCCGGAACCAAGAACCACCAGCTGTATATCCATTTCGGTTAAAAGTTCATCCAATACGCAGCCGATCAGGTCAAATCCTTTCTGGCTGGTCATACGCGATACGATTCCGATCAGGAAAGCATCCTCCCTGACTGGAAGCCCAAGTTCTTTCTGTAATGCAGCTTTGTTTTCTTTTTTCCCACTCACTGCATCTTTTTTCGAATAATTTACCGGAATATAAGGATCTGTCTGTGGATTATATTCTTCATAATCAATTCCGTTTAAAATACCAAGAAGGCGATCCTTTCGGGCAGTCATCAGGCCACTTAAGCCCTCTCCACCTTCTACGGTCGTAATCTCATTTGCATACGTCGGGCTGACGGTAGTAATATAATCTGCATATACCACGCCACCCTTTAAGTAGTTTGCTTCGCCATAAGATTCCAGTTCATATGCATTGAAAATGTGTGCCGGGAGTCCTGTAATATCCATAATCTCCTGAATTCGCCAGCGTCCCTGAAACTGCAGGTTATGAATCGTAAACACGGTTTTGATTCCCGCATAAAAATTATCATCTCCAAATACCGTATGCAGAAACACCGGAATAAGTCCTGTCTGCCAGTCATTGCAATGGATAATGTCCGGGGCAAAATCAATATACGGCAGACTAGCAAGTACTGCCTTGGAAAAATATGCAAACTTTTCCACATCTTCATAGATATTGTTGTATGGAGATTCTCCTGCGAAATAAAATTCATTGTCCACAAAATAAAAGTGAACACCATGATATTCTGACTCGAAAATTCCAACATACTGCCTGCGCCAGTTCAGATTTACATAAAAATGGCACAAAAATTTTAAATTTGGAAGAAATGAGCGATCCATGCAGGCGTATTTCGGAATAACTACCCGCACATCATACTCTTTTTTGTCAAAATATTTCGGAAGTGATCCGACAACATCGGCAAGACCCCCGGTTTTCACATATGGCACTGCCTCTGATGAAACAAACAGAATCTTCTTCATACACAACACTCCTTTACTTACCCTTCATCTGTAATCGTATTTTGTCCGTAATAAGAGCGATAAATTCCGAGTTGGTCGGTTTTCCTTTTCCATTACTGATGGTATATCCGAACAGATCATCCAACGTATCCATCTTGCCACGGCTCCATGCTACTTCAATTGCATGACGGATGGCACGCTCGACACGGCTTGGTGTCGTATCAAATTTCTTTGCGATCCCCGGATATAAAATTTTCGTAATAGAATTTAACATGTCCATATTCGTCACAGACATGATGATTGCCTCCCGCAAATACTGGTATCCCTTGATATGTGCCGGAACCCCAACCTCATGAATTATCTCTGTGACATCCTCTTCCAGTGTCTGTAACGAGTACTTTTCCGATTTCTTTTCCATCTCAACCGGTCTGCCAATTTCTTTTCGTACTTTGTTTTTTCGACGGTTGAGTGTCTTGATCCGGTCCAAAACAATATTCCGGTCAAACGGCTTCATAATATAATAATCTGCTCCCCGCTCAAACGCATCTTCGGTAATTTTTTCATTGCTGATTCCGCTGATCATCAGAAATGTCGGCCGGTTTTTTAGCGTGTGATCTGCCCTGATCCTGTCAAGGACTGCCAGACCGTCCAATTTCGGCATAATAATATCCAATAATACAACATCCGGTTCTTTTTCCCTGATC
>OGXG01000625.1_pt1 | contig 19378 bp, 37 predicted proteins | sample 1576251 | NCBI WGS metagenome assembly OGXG01 (sample SAMEA3541533, study PRJEB24748) | human gut metagenome | biome: human gut; feature: human-associated habitat; material: faeces | place: China | collected 2012
TCAAAACTAAAATAATATATTTTCTTATATACCAATTTATTATTTAAATAAGCTTTTTTAATTATTTTTGAATTTAATGTTAAATCTTTTATTTTATTAAAATTTAAATACAACATTTATTATTCCTCTTCATATATACAATAGAGTACTCCTTTTTTTTTTCTTCAAGTTGTTCATATTCTTGTTCAGTAAGACCAACTATCTTTTGATCAACAAATTCTTTGCTCGGAATATCATTAGCATTTTCTATTTTACTAAGAATTTTCATTTTACATCCCTCTCACCAATTTTCACTAATCTTGATACTCAAATACACATAATGAATTGCTTGTTTCCCCACTTCCTCTGGTTCCATTTATTACATAAACAATGTGATCATTAGTATCACCTTGAGAAACTGCTGTAATTCGTTTCACATAGTCTCCATCATTTTCAATCTCATTCATAGTATTAGTATCGTATATCCTAATTTTTCCATAAGTATAGGATACTATTGTAATTCTTTCCCCTACAGATATTGATGCTACTGCTCCCTGATCGGATATTCTATCACTCCAAACAAGAGAATAAAGTATAGTAGATGTATCATAGCATTCCAATGTCCCATCACTATAACCTAACAACAACTTAATTCCACTCTTTCCAAATGAACCTATTGCTGTAATTGGTTTAGTTGTTTGTGTTGACGGATCAAGCTCATTGCCAATTGAACCACCTGCATAAAATACATCAAATGCACGATCCCCATGAAAGTCAACATAACTTACAAGATGCCTAACAGCATTATCAGGGCTAAGGGCACGATCAACATAATAAGAACCAAAACATTTGATTTCATTTATATTCAAATAACTATTACCGCTAATTGGTCTTGTGCTAAAATTATTTTTCCATCTATATGTATATGAATATTTACCCGATTCTTTTTGATTATATAAAGCAAAATTTGTCTTAACTACTTCCCCTCTTTGATTGGATATAAAAGCTCCATTAGCACTGCTACTAAATTCATATACATAACCATAAGTACTTCCATCGTAATTGAGTGATGTAGCTTTTTTTACTCCACTAACCATAATTTGACCACCATTTTTGTCAAATGGCCTAATTGAATATATATATGTCCAATTTCATCATATACACTTTTTTGCCATACTATTTGTGCATTATTATTAAACTTATACACACGACCATTATTTGTACCAACATAACAACCGTCTTCACCCGGAACATACGTTATATCATTAGGTTGATCATCTAATTTACATTGAGCTATCTTTTTTAGTTTGCTATATCCTTCATCCATTGAATAGCACAACCTTGCTTTCCCATTCACACCAACATAAGCCTTTTTTATCTTTCGAGCTACTGGTTTTGTTTCATAACCCGTAATAGTTTTAATTGTAATAGGATTACATGTAAGAATAATATTAGTCATTGTTTCTTGGTTATGATGGGTGGTACTGTCTTTTACGTAACTCATAGTTATCTTATCGCCTGCACTTAACGTCCTAATCTCAGTTGTTTCAAACGTGTCTTGGCCTGAAGCCTGATTAACTATATTGCTACTATTAATTGATATGGTAAGTTTGTCATATGCTTGTTCCGTATAATATTGAGCATAAATCTTTTTGAGTACAATTTCCTGATTTGCTGTAAGCATGATCTGTGACGTAGAACTATTTATACCAATGTTTCCCGGTACAAACCCAACCTGATTGGTCGTGCTGGGGTTTATCTCAAACGGATACGCTGAATTATTCTGTACCGTAAAAAACTCATTTATGTTTTCACGACTGAAAGTAATTTGTTTCTTTCCATAAACAGGAACCTGAGTTTCTACACCAACATAAGCGCCTTTTATCTTGCGCGCCTTATTGTCTACACCAACATATGCATTTTTAGCCATTTATTTTCACCCTATTCATACACAAAATAAAGCTTTCCTGTTTCTAATTGGCTTGTTCCAGGAGTCAAGTCTGTTGTACTATAAGTATAAGCTGGAGCTTTTTCTGCAACACTATTATCAACATACTCTTTATTCGCAGAATCTTTATTTTCAACAGGGTTTGCTACTTTTTTTACTCTATGATTTAGCATATTTAAATCATAAGTAGCATTTATTCCATTTTCACAACCTAATAGGTCATTAAAAATGGAATTATTACTAAAAATTATTCCTATAGGATTTTGTATATCATTTGCTAAACCAATAGTCAATGCTCTATTTGTATTATTTGTATTTTTTACTATCATTATAGGATAATCTGATGATACTACTTTTGCTTCATCTGATCCGCTTAATAATAAATCACCAACAACTACCTGTTTTATATCACCATCAGATGATAAAGGTATATTTATGCTTCCAGTCATTGTACCACCATTCAAGGGTAAATACTTATTTTGTGGATCTACATTGTTAACTGAACTATCTACATATTGCTTATCAACAACATCTTTTTGTTCATCTATTTTACTTAAATTTTTCATTCCCAATCACCATATAAAAAATAATGCTTCAAATTAATCCATAATGAACTTTTATTTTTATTAATGGAAAAACGTAATAAGATATAAATAATTCATTGTAATTAAATCTGAAGCCTCTGACTTATATCAATATTATACTTCTATATATGAGACAACAATAGTCAATGCATTTGTAGGATTTGCCGCTGTAGTGATTGTAACATTTGCTCTTGTTGCATCATATTTTTTATCAACAATTACTTCTTCAAAAGTTACAGAATCATATACCATTGTAGAGAATATTTTTCCTCCTGTAATTGCAACTGTTTTTGTATTTGCTGTTGTAGGTAATGTATCATCCTGTATTTTAACAAGCTTTGGTTTATCAGGCAAATTGCTAAACTTTGTATTATGAGGATTTCCTGTTTTTACTTGGCTATGATCATAAGCAATTTTACCTTTGTCACCAGGATATGCAGTTGAGCTTGTTTCACCTAATGCTAAGCTTGGTGAAATTTCTATATATTCTGATCCTGACCATCTATATGTTAAGTTGGTGTCCTTAGCTATATATATTTTACCATCTTCACCTGCTTGTGGAAATGCTGCTTTATTATCATACTCAACAACATCATCTACATAAGAAGGTAATTGTGCAGTAGGAACTTTACCTGAACCATCTAATGTAGCAACTCCATTATTTGACCCTTTTTCACTTGCAGGTATAGCTCCTACTTCTGCAGCTGTTGAAGGAATTGTTGGCTTGTTTTTAATAAATGCATCTGATGTGTTTGTTTTCTCATTCCAATCAGCTTGCACATTTACTTCTGCACCATTTTGAATACCACTTAATTTTGTCTTTTCTTCACCAGTATAATTATTGTCCGTATGTACATATGATTCATCTATAACAAGACCTTCTGGTTTGTTTTGCACATTTGACCAATCTACAGCATCAGCAACTCCACCACCTGTTGCACTAAGAACACCATCATTTATTGCAAGTCCTGCACCTACCTTAATACCACCTAAAGTGCTTGCAGATGCAACAGGTAAAGTATATTCTTTTCCAACAACTTTCCACTCTGTTCCATTGTAAATATATAAATTCTTTTCAGAAGAATTATAAATAATTTGGCCTTCTTTTGCACTTTCAGGTAACACACCAACAGGTTGTATTACAGCATTTTGCAATTCATTCCCTGATAAATTTAAATTCACTAAGTATATCATTTTAGCCCCCCCCAATTCTTAATTTAAAAATGCCTTACCACTCATTATGCTTGAAAAATTTATTTTTAAATTATTTTCATCTAAATATGTAACTTCTCCTATTACATTTGTACCTGCACTATCTATAATTGACACACTTGGATATTTTTTTAACTTATGGTTTATATTCCATTCATTAAATGCTTGTAACTGTTCATGTACATAATTCTTGTCACCAACAATGCCAATTTCTAAACCTTCATCATTTATACCAGATTCAACAATTGGAATGCTATATTTTGTTGTTCCTACTTTCTTTATGAAATCTTTCACACCATCTTCATCTTCCTCTGTAATCTCACCATAACAAGCTATATTTAATATTCCTGCTCTTATATCACTTGGCATTTTGATAGTTACATCATTAGATGTTCCCAGGTCTATATTTACTAACCAATTGCCTTTTTCTCTTTCTTGAGTAAATTGAACTAACTTTTTAATATCTGTCCATTCTTCACTAAATACAAAATTTGCTGATAAAAAATTTATTTGATTATCAACTATATCTCTACTTGGTTTTTCTACCAACTTTAAATTTTGAGAAGTTATTTGAAACTTTAGCATTCTTTTGCCTCTCTACAAAATTAGAATCAAATGTCATTATTCTTTTATTAAACATATTCTTTAAATTACACATATCATTACTTACACTCAATAAATCCTTATTTATTTCATTGATACAATCTTTAATACCATAAATATTATTATACATTTTAATACACCTTTTTTCTAAGTATAGCTTTCACTCTTTCTCTCCAACCTGAATCACTAACTTTTTGTGTATTTATATTTTCATTATATATTTCTTCCATATCATTTTGTTCAGGATTTAACTCACTCATTAAAGATTCTTGTTCTTCATTAGTATACTCTCCTGAGTTATCCTCATTTTTTGCATTTTTTATATCTTCATCAGTTATATTTGACCACATTCCGGTTTTTTCATTTTGTTGTTTTAATTCTTTTAATGCAATCTCTTTAGTTATTAGCCCTGCATTAAATGCTTCAAATATAGGAGATGCCATTGACTGTGCTAAATCAGCAAGATCTTTGCTATTTACATTCATACATGGATTGAACTCCCAATCCAAGTCTTCAGGTATTGCACCTAATGTAGACATAAATATAATTGGTAATAATTTATCAATTATTGGTTGCAAATAAGTTTCTTGCTTTTCTTCTAATGTATCATAATATTGTGTTAAATCACTCTCACCTGTAGAATTAAATCCAGCAGGCTCTCTACCAAATAACTTTGTTACTGGCATTTCACAAGCACCTGCAATATCTAACATGAATGATTCATATATATCATTTAATCCACCGAAGCTATATTGCTCTGACCCAAAATCATCATCCTTGTCCATAACATATATACCCATATTAGACATTAATTGATTCTGTGCTTGCAATACTTTGTACAGGTTTTCTTGAGCCTTTTGTGTACTTGCTCCTAATAATTGTCCTAAATCATTCATCTTTAATACTCTTATATTTGCAAGAAATATTAAAGAAGCTATATTTGCTGATGTATTATCCCTTTTCTTTAATTCTTCAAAAACTATCTCAATTTCAGATTCACCCCAAAACATTTCAGCTTGTCTTTCCCATAAAGGTAAATCCCTACCATTAAACCTAACTATTCTTGAATGATGTACTTTTACTAAGTCTTGTTTATTGTATGATAACATCAAATTACTATTTGCTTCGGATAATGATATTGAATAATATTTAGGATAACCATATTCTTCATCAGATATATCATCCTCTAACTCTATGTCAGGATAAATCCCATTCCATCTATCAAATATTAGCAAACCTTTATAATCGTCCAGCATTATAGTGTCATAATCTAAAGGTTCACTTAAATCTTCATCACCATCAATTAATATTAAACCAGCTGCACCACCATAAAGTCTTGCCCATCTTAATCCTTCTTTTATTTTTTCTTTTGTTTTTGTCTTTCTTATTACTGAATTAATTTTGCTTATTTTTTCAGGATCCAAAGAAGAATTAAATTTTATCCAGTTCTTTACCATGTCAGATGGGAAGACATCAACTATTTTTCTAACAATCCAAGAACTTCTATACAATGAAGTAAATAAATTATAATTTTGACTCATCCTTGTTAAAGGATAATCAGCTCCTTCATTTAAATTAGGTTGTCCAAACCCTAATCTTGCCATTTGATTTTGAAAAGCATCCATTGTATATAATTTATTTAATACTTCAGATTGGCTCTTTAATTTTTCTTTTATTACTTCTTTGGAATCAGTAGACTTTATAGGTTGCATATCTTCAATTTCTTTAAGTAAAGATTCTTGCACTTCCTTGCTCATCATCCCATCCTTCCGGTAAACCTATTATATCTCTTATCTTTTCGCAAGCTTTAGTTTGGCCTATAGCTTTATCTCTCAATTTACCATTTATTTTAATATAGTAAACTTTCTTATTATTTACTACTTTCATTTTAACACTTATTACACGACCATCTCTTAATCTTCCTCTACATGATTCATTTGTAAATTCATAATTAAAACATAGTCTTTCTCTTGGTATTAAATGTGGATTATACAAAAGTTTATTTATCATATACATAAAATTTCCTTTTGATTTAAATATACTTTTTTCCACACCATTTTCTTTTTCTTTTTGTATTAGCTCTTCTAATTTCTTTACATCTTCTATTGTTATTTTTACATTTCTTTTTAAATAAGATCTTTGTTTTTCTTCTTCCCTTTTAGATCTCAATATACTATTGTAATCTTTTTTATGTTTAGCCATTTTATTTTTTTATATAACAAAATCCCTACTAAATGTAGGGAATATTTTTTTATTTTATTCATCCTCAATTACTAAATCAAAATCTCCAAGATCATAATAACCTATTTTGTAAAATTCTTCCACTTGATTTTCTAACCAGTTATTTACAAGGTAATTCACATATTCCTCTTCTTCCTCTACTTTTATGCCACTCATTTCTGGTAGATCTTCTATCATATCATAATAAGGTATAGATCTTTTAATATACCCCTCTACGTCTTCCTTCATAATTTCTATTATTCTATACTCTTTTGGATATATAATATTCTCATGAGCAACTTTATAAATCTTCATTTTTATTTCCTCCTAACTTGTATAAAATTAATGCATAGCAATTTACTTTTTACTTTTGTAAAAATATATCTTTTGCATCATAAAAAATAAATGCTTCATGTACTGGCTTTTCTCTTCCATTTTGTATTGAAACTAATAAACCAATATAATCTTTTTCATCATATTCTTTTATTCTTTCCATTAAGTCCGCCTTTGTACATAACTTAGTACTACTTGCCATTTTATACCTCCTATTTTTTTAACTAATTCCTTTTCCTTATATTTATATTATACTATAACTTTATAGATTTGTAAATAGTTTTTTTACTTTTTTCTACATTCTACCTAATATTCTACTTCTCATTATGGTATTGATAAAATATCTCATTGCATCCATTGCATGATCATCTATTTTAATAGGTTTTTCTTCCCCTCTTTTTATAGCTTTCTCATCCCATACATATCCACCAATTTCTTTTATAGTATTTTTGCAATTTCTTTTATTTATTTTATACTTCTCTTGCCACAAAGCAGACCCTGTACATTTAATTCCTTCCAATACTGAATTATTTGCATCTTTTACTATATATCCATTATCTCTAAGTAATACCTTTAAACTCTCAGCTGATGGATCTATGATTATTTTTGATACTGGTATATTTTCTTTTTTTTCTAATTCTTTTATCATACTTAAATATTCAATATCAGGTAAACTCTTTTTTGTTTTTTTACTATCATAATATATTTCATTTTCTTGATATGCAATTTCCCAGTTATCAAATATATCTAATACTACAAATGGATTTGTTGTTCCGTAATCTATTGCAAAATATCTTGTACTATTTAATTTAATATTTTCATCTATTTTCTCATATGTATTTATTTCTTCATTATACATATCATAAATGATACCTTCTGCTAATGCCCAAAGACCTAAAATATATCTTAAATAAAATACCCCAGTAAATCTGCTTTTATAGTCATTTATTATTTCTTCATCTAATGAAGGATTATCGTCCATAGTAAAATGGAGATGTAACATATTTAATTTATCCTTATTATCAATGAAGTCAGTTTTGAACCAATGATTTGGCATATCAGGGTTACAGTTAAACCATAACTTATTTCCTTTCACTGAGCACCTACCTATTGCTTGATTTACAAATGACTTTGGTTGTAAAGCTACTTCATCAAAGTACCAACCTGCTGCTGTCATACCTTGTATTATTGAAAAAGATCTTTCATCTCTACCACCAAATACATAAAAGTAATTTAACTTTATTTCATTTGTACCATTATCTCTTATTTTAACTATTAAAGTATTATCTTTATATTCTACCTTATATCCTCTTGACTTTAATATAGGTAACAACCAAAATATTACGTTTCTCTCAAAGCCTCCTACTGTTTTGCCTGACATACCAAACTGTTGTCCTGTGAAATTTTTCATTGCCCAGAAAATAAAAGATAGGGACATACTTAACGATTTGCCGCTTCTGATGGATCCGTCACATATTATTCCCTTTTTATCTTTAAACTTACTTTTTTCATTCCACCATGTCAGAACTATTAATTGCTTTTTTGAAAATATATCAAATTTCATTTTTATTTTACACTCTTTATTTTATTTTAATTAATAACATAATTCTTATTATTACCTATCTATTATAGACCCTTTGAACATTTTATTTATTAAATTATTTTTCTTTAATTCTTCTATTCCATGTATTTATTGCATCTAATCTATAATCATATTCATATGTTTTTATATTGCATTTTTTGCATATTATATAATACTTAATACTTTTATGATATGTTTCAAACATTTCTGGTTTACTACCACAAAATGGACATAATTTTAACACATCTAAATACATTTTATCACCTTCTTTTTTTAATTCATAAATTTTGCTTAATTCCTTTTATTTCTTCCATTAAAATAAAATTATTTTTATTTAAATATTTCTCAATTCTTTTTAATTGCTCTTTCTTTATGTTTTCTTTTCTTTTCTTCTTTCTTGCAGCACTTTAAAACCAAATTATAATAAACTCAAGCAATAACATTACAATTCCTATCCAAAAATATTGATTTTTCATTTTTCTCTCTTTTATATTCCAATGTTGTAATATCACAAATTTTTGACAAATTTGATTTTATTTTGTAATTTATATTATTTAAGAATTTAATCTTAATATAATCATCATTTATATTTTATTATCTTCATTTTTAATTATAATGTTAAAATAAATATTAATGATATTGCAATTCCTATCACTAAACCTATACAAATATAAAATATTTTATCAAATAATTTCATTATTACCGCTCCTTTCTAACTTTTTACTAATTTTATTTTATAAATATAAAACTATGTTATTTTTGAAATATCTACACCTGTTTCATCTTTTAATATTTTTACTAATTCTCTTAATTCTACATTATCTGATAATATACATTCATAATTATCAAGACATAAATCAATAAACCTTTCCTCTCTGTTTCTGCCTTTTTCATCTATCTTTTTTGTAATATATGCATACTTATCATGTATCACCATTGTTGGTATACATAGCATTAAAATAAATGCTTTTCTTATTGCTTCATTTGTTACATCATCTTTTATTTTTTCAATTTCTTTGTTTGTTATCAATTTCTTTTTCTTTCTATTTTTCTTTATTCTATTAGACATTATTCTATTGTTATTTCCTTTATCTTCCTTCTCATTTTTATTTCTATTTCTTCATATAACTCTTTTTCATCTATTTTGTTTTCTTTTATGTAAAGTAAAATTGATATGATTACGTCAGACATTTCTTCAATTATATTGCTTCTTAATTTAACATAATCTGAATACCCTTTTGATCTTTCCATTTTTGTTATTGCTTTTATTAGCTCTGAACACTCCTCAACAACAAAAACTTTCATCATATCTTTTTCTTCACTATTGATAATTTTGTTTAAACTATCATTATATTTAGATATTAAATCAATCATTTTTGTTCACTCCATGATTCATTATCTTCATCTTTTATTTCAACAACATCTTCAGTATCATCCTCTGTTATTTCATTACTTTCATTTTGTGTTTCTATATTATCAATATCATTTAATTCATTAGATGCTTCTGCAGCTTCTTCTGTATTATCTTTTTCATCCACTATCTTTTCATATTTTCTTTCATCCCATTCAGCGTCCTTTGGTTCAAACCACCAAGGGCAGTCATTACATGGAATTAATTCTTTACAATCTGTTTTATATCCACATCTAATAAATCCATCTTCATTTTTTATTGACCATGGAGTGTTTTTAAATTTATAGTTAAATAAATCACTATTTGTTTTTCTTGGATTTTCATCCATCCATTTATTCATATCATTTAAAAACAATTCTGGATCAGATATCATATATTCATTACAATCTTGAAAATTATATTTATCCATATTTTCATTTAAAAAACATTCTTGGCATGTTTCATACATTTTGCACATTCTTGATTTTTCTTTCATTATTGTTTTAAAATTTGTATTCATTTTGTTTTTCTCCTTTTTTTTTATTGATAAAATTTAATAAATATCAATGTCATTGCTTTCTTTTACACTTTCATCTAATTTTAAAATATGATATCTTTTTAGCTTTTCAATATTTACCTTATATCTTATGTTTCCATTTAATAAAAGTTTTATTCTTTCCATAATTGTCAAGTTAAAAAATAATATCATAGAATTTATTTCTTTATCATAAATTTTACTATTGTTATAAATTGCTATTTTCATTTCATTTACCTATCTTCTTCTAATAACCAATTTAATTTTTTCAAATCACATCTATCTGACAAAAAGCTACATCTTAAACATGCTACTTGCATGCAATCTTTAATTTCACCATTTATTAAAGCAAAATTTCTGTTCTTATTTAAAATCTCCTTTATTTCATCCTTATATTTTTCAATATTATTAAATATTTTCTGTTTCATCCAAATAACAATATAAATTAATTAAATATATAATATTATCTTTTATTTTTTCTTCCCATTTTTCAAATTCAAAATTTGCACCTTCAGCATATTCACATATCATATCATATATTGAAATTGTATGCTTTACCATCATACCTGCTATTGCTTCTGGTATTGTTTCATTTAATAAAATAGAGGATGATCTAAAATTGTGATAATCATCATTTGTTGCATACTCACTATGCTTTTCTTTTATTGTTTCACTTATTACTTCAAATATTTTTTCAACACTTTTTTCATAATTACTTTTATCTTCCATTTTCTTTAGTCCTCCAATATTCTAAACGGTTTTATTTTTAAGTTTTCTTTATTTATTTTTACTTCCCATTTTTGTTCTAAATATTTTACAATTTCTTTTCTTGTTTTAAATTCATATGAATCAATTAATAGTCTTTTTATTTTTTCACCATCAATATAAACTATTGATAATTTTCCACTATTTATTCTCTTCATAATGTTGGTGCTATATACAATAAGAACATAATTGATATACCTACAATACCACCTGTAATTATTTCTAAAAATTTTTTCATTTTCTTTGCCTTTCTATATTTATATTTTTTCTTATTTTGTTTTTCTACCCTATTTTTTTCATACTTTTCGATATATTCCGCAACTATTTCTCCACATCCCATGTAAGCATTTCCTCAATGCTATGCGGTTCTTTGTCTTCCCATTTGATGAATGAAAACCATGGAATTAGGGGAAGCCTGCAAATTTCACCATTACCACACCACCATGCATAAACACCTTTTCCAGGCTTACTTGCATAAAAGTATAAGTCACCGTTCATATCTCTTACTATATACCCACTACTTAACGATTTACATAAATACATCTCTTTTTCTGTCAGCTTCAGTTTTGGTTCTTTGTACTCTTTCGCCAGCCATTTTAGCAATGAATAAGTACATGTTGAGTCTTCATCGTAAAGTTCACACTCTGAACAACCAGCGCTTTTACATGATATAGGTTTTCCGTCTTTCACGGCTCTATATTTTTTCTCAATCATTTCTTCATGATACTTTTCAAAATTTGTCATTCACTTGCCTCCTAAATTTTTAACTAACCTTTGTTCCTTATATTTATATTTTAACACATTATATAGTGTTTGTAAATAGATTTTTACTAAATATCTTTTAATTTTCACTCTCTATAGTATTTGTTTTTAATAAGTTTTTTGGCCTTCCTTCTAATGTTATTTCTGCATTTTTACTTTCTTTTTCAAAAATAAAATCTATTTTATAACTTCCTTTTTTTATTTCTTTTGTTTCTGTGTTTATAATATTTTCTTGCTTCTTTACTTTATAAATATGCAAATTATCATAGTTCATTAGCATATCCATTAAAATATCTTTTGTTTCATTTTCACTTTCAACAATTAAACTTAAATTTAATTTACTCATCTTTATTTCCTCCTAACTTATTAATTACAAAGTTTAATGCATTTCTTGTTTCTTCAACTATACCTTCATTATTTTCTAATGTCCATCTTAATTTCTTTATTGACAAAATACCTTCTTTTGTTTTTATTAAGTCTTTTTTGTATATTTCTTTTAAATCATTTACAATAAGCACAAAAATATATGATTCTATTTTGTCATACTTTCCTAATAATTTAAGTTTATTTGTTTTTATTCCTGTTTCTTCATGCAACTCTCTTTTTGCACAATCATATATTGTTTCATCTTTTTCTATATTTCCACCGATACCACACCATGTACCTTTTGCTGGTTCATTTTCTCTATTTAAAAGCAATATATTATCATTTTTATCAATTACAAAAATTAATGTGCAATTAGGCTCCATTTTCAACATTTCCCTCTTCTATATCATTTTCATTCATCAATGATGCAGCTTTTTCCAATGCGTCAAGGAACCCATCATCCTCAATTTCATTTATTAAACCTGCTTTTGATTTTTCAATATTAATTCTTTCCTTCATTATTTCGAGCTTTTGTTCTTCCATTCTTCTCTTCCAATCATATGGGTTATTATCCATATAATTCTCTAATTTATCATAAGCTTTTAATCTATCAGGGAACTTAATTGTTATACCACCTGAAGCATTTTGTGTTATCTCTTGTATTATTTGGCCATCTATTTTATCAAAGTCCTTTAAAACTATTTTATTTCCTCTTTTTTCAATATAATCAGTTATATCATAAAATGCCATTTTTGCATATCCGTTTAATATATCTTCTGCACTTATTGCTGCTTTATGATATAATCTTACTTTTAACCAAGCAATATAATCAATAACACATTGTTTATTTCTTACAAGCTTTGATATTGTTTTATTTGACATTGTTTTGTAGCCGGCTTTTATTGCAGCCATTTTAATATTAAAATCATTTATATAATACTCACTAAAAGCTACTTCTCTATCTGTCATTCCATCTATCATTTCTTCTCTTGAAAAATTTAAAAGCTCTTCCTCTGTGTATTGAGACACCTTTTTCATTTTAGGTGGCAAAACTTTCCCTCCCTTTATTCTTTCTTTATTTTTTCTTTAAAGTATCCTTTACTTACATTTTCTTTACTTTTCATTCTATTGAAAAAAGCATTTAATTTGCATGAATTGCAATTATACTCCTCATTTATAAAAAATGATTTATGAAACTCTTTACATGCTTTACAATGCTCCCTTTTTTCATCATTTACATCCAATGTAAAAAATAATTGTAAAGTTATGGTTGTTTCTGATGATTTAATTGTTTTCCATACAACTTTATCAATATTTTTTGACATTACTTTTGATGATACCCATTTACATGAATTTAAATATGCTTTTTTTAAATCACCATATTCATTTACAAAATCTTTTTCATAAAATTTAACAAGAGCAAACATATTAGGCACTCCTTCTTTTTATTAATTTGGTATGGCTTCCTTTGCAAGTTTATCACATTCTTCATTATATATGTTGCCTGAATGCCCTTTTACTTTTATTAATTGAAAATCTATCAATTTATCAAACTTATTTATTTCAAGCCATAAATCTTTATTTAACACAGGAGTACCTTTACTTGTTGTCCAATTATTATTTAGCCATTTTTTTATCCATCTTTGATTTAATGCATTTACACAATATGAAGAATCTGAAAATATTCTTACATATAATTTTTGTTTTTCATTTTTTTCTTTTATTTTTTCAACATATTTTAATGCTTCAACTATTGCAGTAAGCTCCATTCTATTGTTGGTCGTTGATGATTCACCACCACTAAAAGATTTTAACTTTTCTGTGCCATTTGTAACCACAAAAGACCAACCGCCTTTTCCAGGATTTCCTGAGCATGCACCGTCTGTATATATATCTAATTTTATTCCTTTTTTCATTTCTTTACACACCTTTTTCTATTTATAATAACAATATACACATACTTTTAAGAATAATTCATTTAGCTTATGAGAATATATTGTTGCTAATATTAATTTTGATTTAAAACTTTTATCATATACCATACAATATTGTTTATTTTTAAAATATGATATTGCTGATATTTCTTTTTTCTTCTTCTTACATATCATATTCATTAATTCTTCAATATTATCAAGATCATTCTTAAAATCATCTTTATATGATAAATTTTTGTTTTTTACAGGTTTCATATTATTGAATAATTTAATAAGTATTTTATTATTTTCTTTATACCTGCAATCTAATAATGGTATCTCATCAATATTTATATTTTCCATTATATTTCCCATTTTAATTGCACACCTTCTTCTTTTGCCTTTTTATTATTTATTATTTTTGTAATTTGTTTATTATATTTTAATATTCTTTTTCTTAACTCTTTTATTTGATATTTATATAAACCTCCTTTATCCTTTATTTCTCTTGAATATTTTGATAAAATACTTGAATCATATTTGTTAAATCCAGCATTGTTTTTATTGAATGATTCACCCATCTCCTTTTCTTCTTCAGTTTGACATTCATACAATAATAACAATGACTTCATTAAAGCTGAGTTATTATATAACAACATTTCTTTTATTTCATTTTCACTAAAATATTGTACTTCTATTATTTTCATTTTGAAAAACCTTTAATATCAATAAAAGCCTATTTGTTGCACTTATTAAGTTTTCAACAAATAGGCTAAATAGGGATTTAAGAGATTTTAGGTTACATTTTATATTCTATTGATTAGATGTCCCAATCATCGTCATCATCTTCGTCGTCTTCCTCAACCTTCTTAGACTTTTTTGTAGTCTTTTTTGCAGATACTTTCTTAGACTTTCTTGCAGGCTTTTTTACTTCCTCTTCATCTTCATCGTCATCTTCGTCAGAATCGTCTTCCTCTTCTTCATCATCGTCATCATCATCGTCATCAGAAGCCTTCTTAGTTTTCTTTGCAGGTGTCTTTCTTGCTTTCTTTGTGGTTTTCTTTTCCTCTTCTTCATCTTCATCAGAATCGTCATCAGAAGTCTTTGCCTTAAAAGCACCTTCAATCTTTCTTGCCGTAGCCCAATCTGGCATTGCACCCATTAATTCCTTAAATGCTTCCTTTGCATCTTCATTAGAAAGTCCACAAATTACTCCATTAATTAATGCAACTGCATTAGGGAATCTTTTACCTGCATCTGTGAAAACTTCATTCTTGTTTCCACTCATAATTTCATTTACTACTTCACTTACTGTCCAATTCTTAGCCATTTTATACCTCTTTTCTTTTTCATTTTTTTAACCTTTATTTTATTTAAAGGTTTTTTAGATTTTTATTATTTTCTATATTAATAGTAACACATATAAATGCTTTTGTAAATAGTTTTCTTTATTTTTCTTCATATAAAAAATATTCTTTTACATTATCAATAAGCTTTTTAAATTCATCTATGTTTAAAATTGTAGCACCTTTTTCATAAATAAATTTTTCAAACCCTTCATCAAATATTGTAAATCTTTTTGCAATCACTATTTCATCATTTTTATTCTTTGATATTACAAGTTGTTTATTTTGTGTAATATTGCATGTTGATATAATTTTAAACCCGTTTTCCATTTCATTCCTCCTCTGCTTTTTTCTTTTTTATTTCTTTTTTAAAATTTTTAATTTCAGCTTTTATTTTATTATATGCCATATTTCTCTTTGACAAAACCAAGTCAGAATTAATTGGCTCAATTAAAGAAGAATTATCAAAAATTTCTTTTATCTCTTCTTCTGTGGTTTTTATTATTTTTGAAATATTTTTTAAAGCTATATAAGATATTCCTTCTTTCAATTATTTTACCTCTTTTCAATATTTAATTTATTTTTTATTCTTCATCTTCTTCTTGTATTTCACCTGTACATAAAAGTTTTATTATTGTTTCTTTTTCTGTCAACAGATTAATATTATTCAATTCAACATAATCAACTTCTGAATTGAACTTTATATTTGATTCACCATCTCTATCTATTGACAAATTATTTAAATAGAAAGTACCTATCTCATATTTGTTTTTATTGTTTACTTTAGCTATCAATCTTACATTACAATTTAAAAGTTGTAGCAAATTTAAACAATTTACAAGTTCTGAATATGGTGCTTTAAATTTTAAATCAATTGACGTATTTCTTTTTACTGAATGACCGTCATATTGAGCTTCTAATAATACTTTTACTTTTTTCATTTTATTATTTCTCCATTTTCATTTTTTATACATGATACATTCAAACATATATCTTTTATTGATAATGTAATATTATATCCAACTTTTGTTTTAAATAAAAGCATACAATTATTTATTCCTATAAAACCTAAAAATTTATTATCATTTGTATATATTGACATCTTATTTGGTTCTTTTGTTTTTATTGCATATTTGTTTCCTATTATTAATTTTCTTTTTAAATTTACTTTACTTTTATCAATATAATTTTTTAAATCATTTCTTATTAGCATATCTTCTGCCGCTAAACTTTTCATTTTTTCTTCTCCTTTCATTTTCAAGCTCTTCATAAAACTTTTTTGTAGCTTTTTTAGAACTTGTTATTTTTTTTATTTTATCATTTTCAATACTTTCTTCATTTACATTTAATTCATTTAATATATTTGTTTCTTTATACTCTCCTATTTTTAAATATTTACTTAATTTCATTAAATCTTCAGGTCTTATAACAAAATATCTTTCATTTCTTTGTAAAAATTCTATAATGAATAATGGTATTTTGTTTTCAACTAAAGCATGATATTCAAGTTTATCAATATCATCTAAACTTATTCTATAGCTGTTTGAATCAGTTGATTTTAATTGAGCAATTATATGTTCATTTTGCCCATCCTCTTTAATTAGCCACCCAGCTCCTGACATAGGTGTAGCATCTAAACCATAACTTTTCATTACTTCTTTTTCATTTTTGTTATAAAATTTTCCATTTCTTTTCCCCATTTTTTATTTAAAGCTTTTCTCCTTTTTAAAATTTAAATATTTAACATTTTCTTAATTGGTGGGCCATCAGGGACTTGAACCCGGGACCTGCCGGTTATGAGCCGGATGCTCTGACCAACTGAGCTAATGGCCCTTATTAAAAAGTATGAATTGATAAAATAGAAGAACTTTATCACAATTAAATAAACTAATATTTTTAGAATGTAGCATATTTTATTATCAATTCATACTTTTAAATTGGCAGGGATAACAGGATTCGAACCTGTGAATCATGGAGTCAAATTCCATTGCCTTACCACTTGGCAATATCCCTAAATTTGCTGGCTACATTTTTGAAAGGATGTTAAGTTGTCGTTCATACATTCACAATCATATATCATAAAGGAGTAATCGGATTCGTTTTCAGTAATTGGAGGACAAAATGTAGCCAGCCAAAAATAAAGTCAAATACACATTAAGTAATTTGTGTATTTATTTTTCCTCTCTTAATTTATTTTTATTTATATTTTTATTCTAACATATTTTAGCTAAAATGTAAATAGTCAACATCAAATTTTATTCATTTTCTTTATCTTTTAAATTCATTAAAATATTTGCATCCAATTTTAAAGCATTCATTAATATTTTATCATTCTTATCTTTTATTCTTGCAATTAAATCAAAACCTGTGCTTGATTCAAAATCATAAAAATATTGATAATATCTTGTTTCTTTAAATTCTTCCGGATATTTATTTTTTAAGTAAATAAGTTGTTGTGCATTAGCATTATAATTTGCATCTGATGTTATACTATTATCAAGTTCATAATATAAGTAACTATGAAGTAAGATCCATCTTTGAATCATTTCTATTTTTTCAACTTCAGAAAAATATGGATTTTTAAATTTCATTTTTTTAGCATTTTTTAGTGTTTTTTGGTAATTTTTGCCATAAAATTTCAAAATTATTGTACCATAAGCCCAAAAAAAATAAATAGAGTTAACTATTTATTATCTTTTTTTGATTCCTTTTTATCTTTTTTATCCGCAACTATACTTGTTTTTGTTACTAGCCAAATTATTAGTACAAGTATAGCTAAATAAATATACTTGCCTAAAACTTTATCATTTAAAAAATAAATTATTGATGCAATGGCAAAAAGTAAATTCATAGCATAAATTGCTAAAACTGTATTTCTATGACTTAAACCAAGTTTTAATAATTGATGATGTAAGTGACTTTTATCAGGTAAATATATAGGTTGATGTTTTATTGCTCTTCTTATTATAGCAAATAATGTATCAAGTATTGGAATACCTAATATTAATATTGGTACAAAAAATGATACCATAGTAGCAGTTTTAAATCCTAAAAGCGATATAGTAGCTATCATAAACCCTTGAAACATACTTCCTGAATCTCCTGAAAATATAGTTGCAGGATAAAAATTATGATATAAAAAGCCTAAAGTTGATCCTAACATTATAAATGCTAAAGTTATATGTAATGAGTTTAAATTAGAACTCATAAAAGCAATTACTCCAATTGTTAAATAAAATATCGAACATGTTCCACTTGATAAACCGTCTAATCCATCAATTAAATTAATTATATTTATACAAGCTAAAACAAATATAATTGTAAGAGGATAAGTAAATATTCCAAAGTTAACATATATTCCAAATATTGTTATTTCATTTAACAAAATATTTCCATAAAAAATTATTACACATGCTGCTAAAATTTGTCCGACTAACTTTGTTTTAGCTTCCAAAGGTTTTATATCATCAATAACCCCTGTTAAAACTATTATAAAACTACCTATTAATATTGAATTCATTTGTATACTTTGAACTCCAAATAACATATAACCAAATAAAAAACCTAAAAATATTCCTAAGCCTCCAAGTCTTGGCATAGGTTTAGTATGAACTTTCCTTGCATCTGGCATATCCATTGCTCCAATATGTCTTGCTATTTTTTTAACATAAAAAGTTATGCATAATGTAAATAGAAAACATGTTAAGACAATTAATAATATATGACTTATATTGTTTAAATTTAGCATAAAATCACCTGTAATAAGTATACCACGGTTAATAAATTATGCCGCAACTACGATAGAAGCGTCCTTTTTGGACTTAACCGCAATTGCAGGAT
>OGXG01000651.1_pt1 | contig 18920 bp, 15 predicted proteins | sample 1576251 | NCBI WGS metagenome assembly OGXG01 (sample SAMEA3541533, study PRJEB24748) | human gut metagenome | biome: human gut; feature: human-associated habitat; material: faeces | place: China | collected 2012
TTTCATTAGTGATGACAACATATAATGGATTAAAGTATATTTCTGAACAGCTTGAGTCAATAAAAAATCAAACAGTGTTACCGGATGAGGTTTTAATCTACGATGACAGATCCACTGATGGAACATATGAGTATGTGCAGGAGTATATCAAAACAAACAAATTAGACAAATGGAATGTCGTAAGAAACAAAGAGAATAAAGGGTATTCTTTGAATTTTAGCGATGCAATGAAAGAATCGCATGGAGATATAGTCTTTCTTTGCGATCAAGATGATATATGGCATTTAGATAAAATTAAGGTAATGTCAGAAATAATGAATTCGCACCCGGAAATTCAACTGCTAGCATCTAATGTTCACCCATTTTATGATGGGGAACATCCACAAAAAGTTAATTTTGAGAAATTTTATGGACAATTGGTAAAGATTAATCGTATTGGAAGTTGGATAAAACCAGCAAGACCTGGATGTTCAATGTGCTTTCGTAGATGTTTGCTAGAGAATTATGATGATGTGTGGTTTGAAAATTATGCACATGATTGCCTTTTATGGGGAAAAGCTGTTTTGTCTGAAACTGCATATATATATAATGAAGACACTATAGAATTTAGACGGCATGATAAGAACGCATCTAGTAGAGGTGGAGGAAGTCTAAAATATAGACTGGAAGGACTAAATACCGAAATTGATATAATTTCAAGGATGCTTCTTTTTTGCAAAAAAGATATACGACATGAAAAATATATAAGCTTTTTAAGTGAGCAATTAGTGGTGTATAAAAAAAGAAAAAATATATTAGAAACCAAAAATGTAATTCGGGCTTTCCTTGCTTTCCCATATATAAAATATTATGGCCGGAGTAGATTTTGGATGACGGATATTTTCTATTGTTTAAAGAGATGAAATTTGACTGGAGGTATTTTATGATTAAAAAAACACAGATAAATGAAAGTTTGCTTCTGTATTGCATAATATATTTGTGTTCTTTTAATTTTTGGGATACAAAGTTTGGAATGGTTTTTAAATATTTTTTTTTCTGCGTAATACTTATTGGATTGATCGGCTACGGAAAGAGGTTATTAGTAAATAAGGGAAAAATACAGACAACTGCAAAAGACAGTGTGATTCTGTACATGTTTTGTATTGAATTATTTTTGATTCAAGTAATAAATGTTGAAAATAGTAGCCAAAGAAATCTTGCTTTTTATCAGTATGTTTTTTTTATGATGATGATACCATCTATTCTGTATTTATTGGAATACTGTGAAATTAGGAAAATACTAAATTTATTCAAGACTATTGGAGTGGTTCTCTCTATATTTGCCATATACGAGGTGTTTTCTGGCTCATATATTATTCAAAATGAATATTTAGGAATAATGTATAATGGTTCGCGTGTGATAAGAGCAATGGTATTTTCAGGGTCATTCCTTACATTTGGAACAATAATGGCAATGATTTCGGTTGTTTCGTTTTATGATTTTTATACAAATACAAGCAAACTTAATCTAATTTGTTTGATTATAAATGTAGTTGGGTTGCTTATGTCCTCATCAAGAGGACCATTAGTAGCGTTTGTCATAAGTGCAATAGTTATTTATGTTTATATTGGCGGAAGAGTGAATCTTTTAAAGGTTTTTAAAGTTATATTGATAATGTTTATCATTGGAATGTTGTTAGCGATTTTGGGAACTACCTTGAGTAGAAATAATTCGACTATTGCTTTTTATTTGAATAGACTACAATCCATTTTTGACTGGTCTGAGAATAGTGCATCTAATACGGGTAGAATAGATTGCTGGCTTTATTCCATAGAAAAATTTAAGGAGAAGACAAATTGGATATTCGGAATTGGACCGGCCGCAACAGGTGCTAGAGCAAAGGCGAATTGGGGAGGATTTGTCACAGAGAGTGGGTTACTTAAGAGATTTCTTGAATTAGGAGCTGTTGTAGCGGTTGTATACTACATGTTCTTTTTTAGTACAGTACATGCTGGATTGCGAAAAGCCCGTAAAGAAGGCAATCAATATATTGCTCTAGCTTTGGGCATTGTAATATGTATTCTTATTGAAGATACTATTTTACAGATTACAGAAGAGTTGAGTGTCACTTTCTTGCTTTGGATGTTTATATGCATACTGTTAAGAAAAGAGAAACAAAATGACGAGAGGATATGAGGCAGAGTTAGATTCCTTATCCAATAGAAAGTAAAGAAAAGACAGTTGACTATAGAGGAGGTAATATTGTGGATATACTTGTTATTCATTCACATAACGCAAATAGAGGAGATGAAGCTGCTGTTAAAGCAATGGTTGACGAACTCCTTATAAAATATCCGGGAGCCACGATTACGATTTCTAATAATGGATTTACACCATATCCTGGTATGCCGGAAAATGTAATCCAAATTGATCGCTTTCCGAAGCTTGAATCGAGAATGGCGCAATTGGAATTTTTCATTGTTCTGTTGTTTAAAGGGAAGTTTGCATTTACAAAAGAAGCAAGAAAATTTATTCGTGCATTAAAAGAAGCGGATGTTGTCTTACATGCACCAGGAGGTCCATCCATTGGCGATACATATTTTAAAGCGGAAAAACTGTATTTATGGCGTTTGAATTTAATCCGTCGAATGGGGATTCCATATATTTTTTATGCTCCATCAATGGGACCTTTTAATTGCGCATCTAGAAATAAACTTAGAAAAGAAGTGATTTCTGGTGCAGAAAGAATTGTTTTACGAGATCCTATTTCGGTAAAATATGTTAAGGACTTTTTGCCGGGTGTTGAGGTTGAACAGGCGTTGGACTCAGCATTACAGCATGATATTGATATTGATAAAAACGAAACGAAATACAATAACTATCCAGAGCTCAAAAATTTTATTGAGAACCACGAAAAATGTATAGGCATCACAATAACGGATTTAAAGTGGCATCCAGTACATAAAAATGAAAAGATAATAGAACAGATTCCAACAGCATTCAAGGTATTTATAACTCAAAAAGTCAAAGAAGGATATGGCGTTATTTTTATTCCACAGTTATATGGTAACTTGAATGATACAAAGGTCATGAATGATTACATGTTAGACTCTGATACATTTATGATTGATGCTTTTTCAGAAGAACGAGATACTTACTTTCAGCAATATGTTATTGGCAAGTTATACGCTGTAGTCGGTATGAGATATCATAGTAATATTTTTTCAGCAAAAATGGGAATCCCATTTGTATCAGTATCGTATGAGCAAAAAATGAAGGGATTTATGCAATCTATAGGTTTGAGTGAGTACTGTATTGATTTGAATGAGTTGTCAGAGAAAACATTATTTGCAAAGTTTGGGCAACTGGAAGCAAATCATGATGCTTATAAAAATAGGTTGAAAAGTATTCATTCGGATATGAAGCAACAGGCGTATAAAACAACGGAAATTGTAGTTAATTTCTTGCAAGAAAAAGGAGTAACAAATGCCTGAATTAAAGAAAAAAATTAAATTCATCATTGATAGATTTTCGATGATATATGAATTTTGGCGTGATTACTGTAATTATAGGAGATGGAATTATAATAATCCTAAAGTTGTTACAAGAGCAGCACAGGAATCGAAAATGCTGCGTCAGACCCATATGATTGAAAAGGGTATGTCACTGTCAGAACCACGTAAAGGGTTCGGACAGCAAAAGATTGCAGTGCTTTTTGAAATGATGGATCAATACTTGAAAATGGGATACCCTTCCGATGGTATGCCATTTCAAGATGCAATTATTGTCTTGAATGCTTATGTTGACATGCAAAAAGGACTTGGCTATGAAAATTCTGCTATGGTGGAAAAACTGAAAACATATGATACATATCGGATTGATGGTCTTACAGCAGGCATCAAGTATGATACACGAGCAAATCTAATGAGTAATATAGACAAGCCTTTTCCAGAGTTTTTTTATAGTCGACATTCAATGCGGCAGTTTGAAAGTAAATCCCTTAACATTGAAGATGTGGAAAAAGCTATTAAAATCGCGCAAAAAGCTCCAACTGCATGTAATCGGCAAGCTAGTAAAGTTTATTTGTATAAGGATAAGGCAACAAATGATGCTCTAGGAGAACTGATTGCAGGAAATACTGGTTTTCAGCAAGAGGTACCAAATTATCTTGTTGTTACGGCAGATGTCTCTGCGTTTTATGACACGTTTGAGAGAAATCAAGTATATGTTGAGGCCGGACTGTTTTCAATGGCTCTTGTTGAGGCATTACATTATTATGGAATTGGAAGTTGTATTCTCCAAAATGGCGAATACTATAAGAAAAATAAAAAATTCAAGGAAATTTGCAAAAACATTCCGGAGAACGAGCGTATTATTTTGTTTGTTGCAACTGGATATTATAAAAATGAATTTTCCTATGCGATGTCACTACGAAAGAATGTTGAGGATGTGTTTATTGTAAAATAAGAAGGAACATTTGTTAATATGGTAGATAGAAATAAAGAACTAGCTATAAATACAGTTATACTTGGAATTGGACAGCTAATTCCTAAATTTTTGACAATTGTGTTGTTGCCGCTGTTAACATCATACTTAACAACAGAAGAATATGGAAATTACGATCTGATTTTAAGCATTGCGAGTTTATTGATTCCGGTTGTAACCATGCAAATACAGCAAGCAGTATTTCGTTACTTGCTTGCATCGAAGAGCGATGAGAATAAAACGCTTTATGTGACAGGGTCGCTGGTTTATATTGGCATATCATCTGTAGTATGTTATCCGATTGTGTATTTGCTTTTAAGACTATTCAAAATCGATTCATTATCGGCAGCTTTGATTTGTTTGCTTTTTTTAAGCGAAGCTCTTTATTCACTTTTGGGGCAAATCGTTCGTGGTTTAGGATACAATGCCAAATATTCTGTAAGTGTTGTGGTTTATTCAGCAGTCAATCTTGCTGCAACTGCCGTTATGCTGATGGGGTTTCATTTGGGGCTTCAAGGGGTGATTATATCTCTAACAATAGGCTACTTGAGTTCAGATCTCTATATGGTACTCGTATCTGGGATGCTTGCCTATTTTAAACTGGACGAGTTTTCCAGAAAGGCGCTTAAGGAACTGCTTAATTTTTCAATGCCTATTGTTCCTAGTTCTATTGCATTATGGGTTGTAAACCTGTCAGATCGTTTGATTATCATTAACTTTATGGGCGCGGCGGCAAATGGAATCTATGCTGTTGCCAATAAAATTCCTTCGCTATATAGTACTGCATACGGTATTTTTAATTTGGCGTGGACAGAAACAGCTTCAAAAGTTTCTGATGATGGAGATCCTGCTGAATATTACACAAAACTCTTTTCTGGTTTATTTAAGTTTTTGATTGGAGTTATGTTAGCTTTGATAGCAGTGACCCCTATTATTTTTAAAGTGTTGGTTAAAGGCGATTATGGAACTGCTTTTTTTCAGGTGCCGATATTGTACTTTGGAATATTCTTTAATAGTCTTGTTAATTTTTACAGTGGAATCTATATTGCATTAAAAAGAACAAAACAGGTAGGATATTCGTCGGCTGCCGGTGCTGTAATCAATGCATTAATTAATGTTTTTCTTATTGGAAAAATTGGTCTGTATGCTGCATCCATTTCAACTGCAGTATCTTTTTTGGTGATTGCGGTTTATAGAGCAGTTGACCTTAATAAGGTTATTGAAATCAAATATAATAAAAGAGAAATTGTAATTGGAATGAGTTGTTTTCTTGTAGCTGCAGTTTGTTTGAATCAGTCTAATATGCTAACAATAGCAATGTGTTTCCTTTTTGCCATTGTTTATAATATTACTCAAAATATTCAAATTATTAAAAAAATTGTGCGTAAATTTTTAAGGAACTGACTACTGAGAAAAATGGACTGCGAAATTTATAATGTGAAATATTAACTGTTGACATAAAGTGAAAGAGGAATAAAATTTTGAGAGCAGAGCAGAGCAGAGCAGAGCAGAGCAGAGCAGAGCAGAGCAGAGCAGAGCGTTTATCATGGCTTGATGTATTAAAAGGAATAGGTATTATCCTTGTTGTAATAGGACATGTCTATTCCAATCGCACAGTCTTTAATTGGCTATACTCATTCCATATGCCACTTTTCTTTTTGGCAGCAGGTTGGGTGTATAAAGAAAAATCAGTTTTAACAGACATAAAGAGGAGAATCCAGACCATAGTTGTTCCGTATTTCTCGTTCGGTTTGCTGGTACTTTTATATTGGCAAGTGATAGAGAGAAGGTTCCGGAATTCTGATATGAGCTTCATGGATTCTCTCCTAGGACTATTTTCTGGTTGCTATGACAATTTGGACTTCAACGTTCATCTGTGGTTTTTGCCGTGTTTCTTTGTAACGGTAGCTCTTTTCAATATACTGGTCAATCTGGGTGGCAAGAAAATAGCTTATATTGTTTCTGCGCTGATGAGTCTTATCTATGTTGTTCTTCCGATGCCGGAGCTGTTTTGGGGACTCAATCGCGTGTTCAAGTACATAGGTTTTTATGCGCTGGGCGTGGCATTGGCAGGACAAATTAAAGCTGGGCAAGTGGCAGAACGGAAGATTACATCAGGCGGAATAGCAATTATTCTGACTGTACTGAACTTCATTCTGGCTTTTTATGGCTTGACCAGGGGGCTAATGTGGTTTGTAACTGCTATGATTGGAGTGGTAGGCGTAGGTTTGATGGCAATGCTAATCAACCAAAACCGTCTCCTGCAATACCTCGGACGGATTTCGTTGATGGTTCTCTGCATTCATGGTCCTGTGTATCGAATTGTAGTAAAAATAGTATCCATTCCTTTGCAAATGAGCACAGATGTCGTACGAGAGAATCTTCTATTAGCGTTAATCGTTGTGGCTATAACACTTGTTATCTGCAGTATAGCTTATGAGGTGATTATAAGAATCGCACCATGGATGGTTGGAAAAAGACATAACAAAGCCAAAAAGATGTCTATATGTGGATGACTTTCTAAAATCAGAAGAATTCAAAAGGGCGAGCAGAAAGCCCTTTGGTCTGCATATAATTAACTATATTATATGACCGTGTGAAAATACCTGTCAATGTAAGAACATCAAAAAATGCCATGCCTTGCATGGCTACGCCGTCCGAAAATGCTGCCTCTACGTGGCGGACAGCAGGCAACGGAGTGCATCTGAACATCTCCGGCTAAAGCATCACGTTCTTTGCAATAAATAGCACATTTATAACTAACTAAAGAAATAAAGGAATAAGTTTGGAAAAGTTCTTTAGAAGATAGTCTTTAGGTGTATTTCAATACAATAATCCGATATTTCAATTGGCCCCATGTTTACAAATATTCATAAGGAATATAATAATGCGAAACATTTTAACTTTTAGACGTTGTACAGGTGAGGAAATCCGATGGCTTGTTGGAACTTTTGAGTCGCAATTTCCAACCTCATCGAATTGGCAGATAAAAGAAGTTGATATCAATGAAGTTATACCGCTCTGTAAGTATGTGTATAGCAGTAGATTAGAATTTGCTAAAGAGAGCATACGAAAGTGCATTCGTTATGATGTTCCACTGTTCTATCCGTATGTTGTCGAATATGATAATGGAGACACACATTTGGTTGCACCACCTGTTATTGAAGAACGGAATAACTCATTATATCTTGGAGATGGAATGCACAGAATCTATGAGGTGTTAAAACTTGATATTCCAGTCGTAACTGTGTTGATTACACATAATTGCTATCTTCCTTTGCCTGGAATGCCTCAAGATTGGGACAATGTGAAAGAAAATGGCACTCAACTACCATGTGACATGAATTTTGAAAGATTTTATAGGCAAGGCTTAACAGGATACTCAAAATTTAGTAATAGCAAGATGTTTTGGAGATATGTGGGGAAATAAGTGTGAGTTATTGTGAGGTTATTAATAAGCTGAATGATAGTGATAAAGTAATAGCTGTTGCGTTAGGAGGATCCCGATCAAGAGGGTGCTACAAAATTAATTCGGATTATGATTTGTTTTGTGTCATTAACGATAATGACTTTGACAACTTTAGAAAAAACTTTCGACTTTTTCTTGAAGAAATACCAGGTATACTGTACGCTGCTGAGGCGTTTTATTTAGAAAACTGGGGATATTTATTTAAAGCCATTGATTATGAAAATACAAATTATGATATATCTATAATATCTGAAAGTAGAATCGATGAAATGAGTATACGGTCTACAAATATTGTGTTAAAAGATACAAATGGAATATATCAAAGACAAATTGATTGTGCTGACGATAGTCGCTATCTTGTAGGCGAGATGGAAAAACAACATTTTGTGGATTACGGAACGCTTTTCGGTTTTGAAAGGGCTAGGTTTTTTAAAGCAATAGAAAAAGAGGATTATTGGTATGCTGTTAGATGCCTTGAACGAATGAAGAACTATTTGATACGTTGCGAGAGGATTCAGTCCAATTCGTTTCCGAAATCGCGCAGCTGCCCTGAAAAAGAATATATGGATGTGGGTAGTTGCTTAAAGAGGATATATCTTGTTGATGGAAGCTTAGATACTTTAACGCATACTTCAACCGAGCTGTGTGATTTGTTTGTGGCTGTTATAAAAGATAAAGATATTCAGATGAGGAGTCAGCTACGATGATAGAACCAGAAAAGAAACAACTTCTTTTCGTTAATATGGAATATGCGCAGAATGAAATTAATGAACCTATCAATGTTGATGTTTTGTTACAGTACTTTCCTACGGAGTTGTTTGATAAGTCAAATGTGACTATTATGTATAGGGACTTTTTTAAAGGTCAAATTGTGGATATAAAAAAATACGATATTGTTTTGATTTCCACAAAAATATCTTCGCTCTCTGAAATGCAGGCATTACTTGACACATGTGAAGGAAAATTAGTGATTGTTGGGGGGATTCTTGCAATTTGTGCAGGCTATGAACTTGCTTGCCTTTATCCTGAGGTTATTTTCAATACTGGAGAAGCAGAATCTAATATTTATGATATACTTGGTATGGCTGTAGTAGCTCAGACAATAGCACAGTTGAAGGAAATGATTTGCAGGAAAAAAACACCTAATGTTTGCTTCTATTATGAACCAACGGGTGGGATTTATCGTTCCAAAAGGACGGTTTGCGGATTGAAAGATAAGTGTCCGCCAATACATCATAAATTAAATGATGTGATAAAGAATGACGGATTAGTTCGGATGGAAACTAGTCGTGGATGCCCGTGGAATAAATGCTCGTTTTGTATTATGCCATGGAAATTCTGTGGGGAAAAGTGGAGAGCATTCTCGAATGAGAAAATCGAAATTGAGATTAAGTATTTAATTGATAATGGTGCTAGGGAAATACTATTTACTGATGAGGATTTTGTATGCAATTATGAGCATGTTTCGTCCTTGTGTTCTATAATAAAAAGGTGTACAGAATCGCATAAACAAGCTGTATCATTCGGTGGAAGTACAAGTGTTTTAACACTGTATAAGCTTGGGAATTCATTGGATTTTTGTCTTCAAAATATGCATGATGTTGGAATTACTCATGTTTTTTTAGGAATAGAGTCGGGATCGAATAGTCAATTGAAACGATACAATAAAGGTGCTTCTGTCTCAATGAATGAGGAGATTATTTCTAAACTTCAGAAGTATGAGATGGAAATCGATGTTGGCTTTATTATGTTTGATGCAGATACAACGATTGAAGAACTGGAGGATAATTTGAACTTTATCGAAAAGACGGGACTGAAAGATACTGTTTCAAGATTCGCGAAAAAACTCCGAGTCACACCGCACACAGCGATTTATAATGACTATATTTCCAGAGATTTAATAACGTCGGATTTAGATATTGATAACTTATGCTATGATTATAACTTTCTGGATTCAAATATAGAGCTTATATGTTTATATGTTGATGCACTTGATGCCCATATCCTAAAGGAGTCGTATTATTTACAGGCGATTATACGATCTACGGCAGATAAACCAATAAAAGAAACGGCTCATAAACGTTTGCTGTCTTTGCGCGAGTGTTGCTATTTGTTTTTGCGAGACTGTGTTAACCAATATAAGAAAAATAAATTATTATCAAAAAGTGATGTTCAGCTGATCTATAATAAATACTTGTATTTAGGAGGAATTAATAGCGATGATTATTAATGAAAAAGAAAAAAATTGCTATATATTGAACAACTATTCAAATAATGACACTGTTCAATTTGAGCCTGCAGAATATTGGTATCTTGATTTATATATCATTACGTTAGATGATTCAGATGGAGTTTTGTCGTCTTCACAACAAAAGTATATGGTGCTCGAATATCCTAGCTATACAGATATTGATTCTGGCAACAGTATAAATAATTGTATTTGGTCTGTTCCGTATATGGCATACTTGTTTCATAAAACGGGAACAAAGCGATATAAAACAGTTGATGCAATTATGCGTTTTTATGACAGACAAATTTCTGCACATACGGATTTATTGAAAGAACTAGAAGAATACCGTTTCTATCATATGGGGATTTCTGACTATGATAAAATAGAGGGAAAAAGTTATATTGAGTATAAAGTATCTTCGAGACAGCCTGATAAATGGAAATGTTATTACATTAAGGAGCATTACATTGTAAAAATTGATTCACTAGGAATACTAAATTTAGTAGATCCAGAAGGTTTACATAGCTATAGATATTACCCATTGATGCCAAAACCAAACATTGCGGGAGAAACAATCTATTACGCGGGCAAATATTTCGCCTCTAATGTGACACATTTGTTGAAAACATCATATAATAAATTAATTCAATTTTCAAATCCAGTATGTGGGAATATGTTGAGATATAAACTATATGGGATCCTATTTAAAATCGATATTGTTGGATTTACTTTGATGTATAATAAAATTGTCGATGAAATGAAGAGCTTTGATGAAACGGGAAAAGAAATAGCGTTACATTTTATTGCAGGAATTTCTAATATTTTTGAGAATGAAATGCAAAAATTCGATATTTCACAATATATAATCGAAGGGGATGGTTTGACGGGAATGATTCCATTAAGAGATAGCTCGGAAGATAAAATAGGAATTTCAAGAGTTATTGATTGCATCAGTGGAGTGAAACAAGATATTAATTTATTGGCTTCAAAATTAGGGGAAACAGTCTGTATAAGATGCTCAATTATAGCGGGAAGTTACATATATGGTAAATTAACGGGATTGAGTTCAAAGGGGCAAGCAGTTGGTGAAATTATGATAACACTTAGCCGAATGGACCAGTATTTGAAGGAACTTATAAAAAACAGAGATAACTTGAATTGTATAAGTATAGTATCCTGCATTGACAATCAGTTATACAATAGAGTCAGGGAATGTTTTATAAATCGAGGATTTCGTGAATTAACATCGCAGACGAATTACCGAGAAACAGAAATTAATGCAAAAGTGATTTATAAGGAGGCATAATCATGACTAATATCAAAATTTTACAGACTCCGGAATTTTTAAAAACATCTATTCCTGAGGAATGCATTCCAAAACGTTTTGCGGTTGCTACAAATATTTTGCTTTGTGCGGTTATGGATCATGCGGAAAAAGGTTTTCTTCTATTTAATTATGAACCAGAAAAATGGAATCAGTGGTATCCCTATTTTTCTTCGATCAGTGGAAAATATATTTTTAATGGGTCAACTTATGGCGATTTAGTGGATGCTTTTGAAAAGGATATTGTGCGGCGTTCAGATGTACAAGCGCGAATCGGTAAAGCAGAGAAAAATTTCCTAGAATTGCTGGGTGTGACAGAAGGGAACTTTTCAATCGAACTGTCACCTATTCCGTCAGAAATGTGGCTGAAATATTCAAAAACGCAGGATGTTTGGACTTTTTATTATATGGAATTTTTGATGGTCAAACAGCTGCCTAAAATTAATTTTGACGCACTGAATTCCAATGTGATCGATTTTTTGCCGATGACGGATGAGATTATTCAAGAAGTGTTGCAAACGGGGAGATATCGGGGAATTAATATTGTAGATAATACACTTGATATTATCAAGGACAAGACCCTTTTGAATAAGTTGTTGCGTAATGCAATAACTCTATGATATGAAGTAGTTAGTATGGCTGTAATAGCACCGCCTATTTGGCAGAACAGATAAGCGCTTTCTTCCCTAAATATGGTGTGCAAAGTTGCAAACATTTTAAGCCTTTGAGAATCTTTTGGCAGCTTTATTTTACTCTCCTGTGATTTCCTGCTATTTTACCCTTAGGAAGATATGATTTATTGATGGTTACGAGTATTCAGTGTGTTACAGATAAGTGGCTCAAGCATATTTTAGTATTCACAGTATTCAGGTATTGCCTGATATATTTTTCTAACGATGTTGTGGTGATTGGCAGGTAAAGTAGATTGTTTTGGATAGGATTGTGATATGACCATCGGTGAAATAAGTCGAATCATTAAAAGTGTAAGAAAGGAATTGCTATAATGGCGGGAACAACGATAGTAGATACACTGGATGTTGATGAACAAATAGAAGAGGCGAAAGCGTCATTAGATAGAATAAATGCCTGGATAAATAGCTGTGATTCAAAAGCAGGCATAGTGCTTGCGTTGGTAGGAGTTCTGCTGACAATTATTTTTACAAATGACGGAATGGCAGAAATGTATAATGTGTTGCAAAATATTATGCCGCCTGCAAATTTCTGTACGATCTTATATATTGGATTTCTTGGGATAGCAACATTTATGTTGTGCGATGGAATTGCACGACTGATTTTTACATTAGTTGCAAGAATCAATTCCAATGTTTACAATGAACCTGATTTGATAACAGATTCGGTACTATTCTTTGGAAAAATAAGTGATAAGGCTTCTTATCAGGTTTTCCAAAATGATGTATTGAACATGACAAAAGAAGAGTATCTGAATGATCTTCTTTCTCAAATTTACATAAATTCAAAAATTGCAAATGAAAAGCACGTGAACTACAATAAAGGAATTAAGTGGACGATAATTGGCTTCATTGCACTTGTAGTGATGTTTCTAATTGGAATCTATTTGTACTGAGGGTAGAAAGTAATGGCAGACTATGATTATAAAGCGGGCAAACAACGTTTAGAAGAAATTTTGGACAACGATATGGAAGTTGTGGAACAAGACAAACTTCCAAATGATGATGATTTTACGTTTACAAATGGTTATTATAGTTGGGTAAGTGCTATTTTTGTGGATATGCGTGATTCGACGGAATTATGCGCGGATGAAGATAAGGAGAAATTAGCTAAGGTATTCCGAAGCTTTTCCTCGGAAATTATTGAGATTTTGAGAGATGATGATAATCTTCGAGAAATTGGCATGCGAGGGGATTGTGTATATGCAGTGTATACTAATCCAAAGCAGGCGGATGTATATGAAACTGCAAATAAGTGTTTTTATGTAAATACTTTCATGAAAATGCTTAATCAGCTATTTAGAGAACATAATTTGCCTGAGATAAAAGTTGGGATTGGAATGTCAACGGCTCAAGAATTAGTAGTTAAGGCGGGACGCAAAGGTGTAGGAATTAATAGTAAGATATGGATTGGTAAGGCTGTGTCAAGAGCGTGTCATTATGCGGACCACGGAAATAAAGATGGGAATCCAGCTATTGTTATGGGTACCTGTAGTTATAACAATATGATTGATAAATTGGTAAAAAACAATCCTGATAGAAAACCAAAAGAATGGTTTACATACCATAAGGATGAAGGAGAGGGTGATTATTACACGGCTGATATTATTAAGATAGATTTCGATAATTGGATAAAGGCTGGAATGAAAATTGATTGAAGTAAATAATATTACCATATCTCTTAAACTACGTTATCTCAAGCAACAATATGGTTGCAACAAATTTTAGATATCCGTTTGCGTCAATACCAATTGCTATTCTGATTTTCGTTTGCGCTTATTTTGTTGATGTTGTAATCAAAAAGATACCTCTGATTGGAAAGTGGATTGTTTAATTAAAAAAGAAAAGAGAAAGAGATGAAAACAACATTACTTATCATGGCGGCCGGAATCGGCAGTCGATTTGGAACAGGAATAAGACAGTTGGAGCCGGTCGATGATGCAAACCATATCATCATGGACTACTCAATTCACGATGCGATTGAAGCAGGTTTCAATCATGTAGTATTTATCATCCGTAAGGATATCGAGAAAGAGTTCAAAGAGGTCATTGGCGATCGTATTGCCTCTATCTGTTCATCTCATAATGTGACGGTGGACTACGCTTTCCAGGATATCAACGATATTCCGGGAGAACTTCCGGCAGGCCGTACAAAGCCGTGGGGAACTGGTCAGGCTGTGCTTGCAGCGAAAAAAGTGATTGATACCCCATTCATTGTGATTAATGCAGATGATTACTATGGCAAGGAAGGCTTCAAGGCTGTACACGAGTATCTGGTGAATGGCGGCAAGTCCTGTATGGCAGGCTTCGTGCTGAAGAATACCCTGTCTGATAATGGTGGTGTGACCCGTGGCATCTGCAAGATGGACGAGAATGGGAACTTGACAGAGGTTGTGGAGACCAAGAACATCGTGAAAACTGCAGATGGAGCAGCGGCAGACGGTGTGGTTGTTGATGTGAATTCTCTGGTTTCCATGAATATGTGGGGCTTGACTCCTGATTTCCTTACTACACTGGAGGATGGTTTCAAAGAGTTCTTCGAGAAAGAAGTAGTGCAGAATCCGTTGAAAGCAGAGTATTTGATTCCGACCTTCATCGGAGAACTGCTGAGCGAAAGCAAGATGTCCGTGAAAGTGCTGCGGAGCAACGACACCTGGTACGGCATGACCTACCATGAAGATGTCGCAGCAGTAAAGGACAGCTTCAAGAAGATGTTAGAAAAAGGTCTGTACAAGGCTGACTTGTTCTCGAATCTGTGATATACTGGGGCCACGGGAAACCGTGGCTCTTGTTGTATATACGTTTCAGCGAGTGCATTATGGGAGGTGCAAATATGACAGGGGAAAATGATAGCACCTATAGAGGAGTTGCAGAGCTGGGGGACTTTTACTTCAAATCTCCGATTGCAAAATTAGGCGACAATGAAGATGAGCATTCAAGATGTTGGGTGTACTTGTCTGAAAAAGTAAAAGACAATCTGAAATCCTCATTAGAGCAGTTAAATAGTAGTCAAGGATTTAGATTGCCCAAAGAGGACGAATTGACATCCTATAATAATCCTGAATATCTTTGGTTGTCGTATGAACTTGAAAATATACGCCAGATGTATAATTCTGCTATGACAAATCCATACACAGGGGAATTGATTGACGGGTGTAAGAAGATTCCATATGTTCAGTTGAGACTGAAATCAGAAGCTTGGTCATTAGATTCGATTTATCCGCGCTCAACGATAAATATGTACGATAAAAAGTTTAATTCTAAATATGTAATTGAATTTGATGTGGCATTTCTAAAGGCTTTTATGAACTTTGTTGCTACTGTATTCGATGACAATCCACAAACATGTGTTGAAAGTGACGGAAAAAAGTATATTATACATCAATATAAAGCACCAATATATCGCTTGCCTCCGTTTGATCGGAAGTTTGATACACGCCATGATATTCCGGGAATGATTTTTAGTGAAGCTGTACAAATGTTGCTGTATCATGAATTGGCACATATTGGTGGAGGTCATTTGGATTTGAATGTAGCAAATCCTCAGTATGGAAGAAATATTGATGTTCAAATTACGGAGGAAGATGAAGCTGATAATCAGGCGATTTGTTGGCTTCTGGGCGTTCGCTTTTTAGAGGCACAAACAAATATTTTAGAAGTGAGTTCAGAAAATTTAAAAGAAGAGCTTGCAACGTCCATTTTTGCAGTTTATTTATTATATACTTGGAATTATTCTGGGGAAAAGAGAATATGGAACAAGAAGACCATTTCAGATTACGGACATAAAACACATTTGCCATATCAACTAAGAGCTTACAGAATGCTATCTTTTGCAACAACTCGCTTGCACAATTTAGGTGAGTGGTGTGAATGCGTACATACTTGTACATCGGAAGGAAATCTAATTGGCAAAGATTTTTTTGAGAAGACAAATAAACTGGCTTTTCAAATGATTGATTCTTTTGAGATTTCTTTGTCTATGTTTTTTGCAAAAACTGAAAATGTCTATGAACTTGCGCAGAGTGAAAAAATTAGAGAACTTTATGAAATGGCCATAAAAGAATGTGATGACAAAATTCCTGAAATCACAAAAGAAAAAATACCTTGGAGGCTTGGGCTTGAACCAGAGGCGCAGGCAGAATTGAAAAGGGTCCACAACTTATGGGAGGACGTGCGAGAGCATCTTGCTGCTAATGGAACGTATTGTAGACTAAGAAAATTTGAAAAATGGGCTCCATATCCTGCCCCAGCTGATCGAACTGTGGGGCCTGAATGTGCAGACGGAGGTGGAATCCAGAAAAAACCTCGAAAAAGTGAGCGGGAAATGACCACCCCGCTCTTTCTGCTGCGCTGTGTACAGCTCGGTATCAGCATTGCCGACCTCGACCTGCTGACCATCGGGTTGGTCAATGATATGTTCACAGAGCGGCAGAACGACGACTATCCGTACAAAGAGCTGGCAAGTCAGTCGGACTTCGATCGATTCTAAAGGTTCGACTTATTTTACTTGACTTTGCAGACTATCTGATTTATTATACTCGTAAAGAAGTAACTTACGAGTTACTAACTCACGAGTGTAATTATTGGAGGTGAGCAGATGAGTCAATTCTATTGCCGTGAGGATGAGCTGCGGAAACTGAATAAACGGTATGCAGGTGATAAGTTTGAGTGCATTGTCATCTACGGCAGACGGCGTGTTGGTAAAACGGCACTGATCAACGAGTTCTGCAAAGATAAGCCTACCATTTTCTTTTCTGCATTGAACACGACAGGAAAGGAAAATCTGGAAGCTCTCTCAAAGTCGATTATGAGTTTTGAGCGGCCGGATATGGAGTCTGCACCGGAGTTCAGGTCCTATGATGCAGCTTTGGATGAGCTGACAGCACTTTCAAAGGAAAAGAGGATTGTCTTTGTCATTGATGAGTATCCTTATCTTGCAAAAGCAAAACCAGCTATTTCAGCGATGCTGCAGCACATCATCGACCACAAATGGACAGAGTCCAAGATGTACCTGATTCTTTGCGGCTCCTCTATGAGCTTCATGGAGAGTCAGGTGCTTGGAAAGGAAAGTCCGTTGTATGGCAGACGTACTGGCCAGTTTAAGATTGAGCCGCTAGACTATAAAGAAACCGCTGTGTTCCACCCAAATCTGTCTGCAGAAGACAATTCCCTGATTTATGGAATCACGGGAGGAGTTCCCCACTATATCAATAAGTTGGATGTGCGAGATAGTGTGGATGAAGCTCTGTTGGATAATTTCTTTGACCGCTCCAGCTATCTGTATGAGGAACCGGGGAACTTACTGAAGCAGGAACTCCGGGAGCCGGCCATTTATAATGCAATCATTAAAGCGATTGCAGAAGGTGCTTCCCGAATGAACGATATCAAGATGAAGATCGGCGAGGAAAACTCGGTCGTATCGAAGTACCTGAAAACGCTGATCGACCTTGGCATTGCGAAGAAAGAAACACCGATTACAGAAAAACCGGGTAAGAAAACCATCTATCTGCTGGCTGATAACTTCTTCCGTTTCTGGTATCGGTTTGTGCCAATCAATATGAGTGCCATTGACTCTGGCAGAATTGCAAAGACCTATCCACACGCTGTAAAGCAGTATCTTCCTGATTACATGGGTCTAATTTATGAGAAGATGTGTCAGGATTACCTGCTCTATTATTCGGATAGCCTTCCTATTGAGCTGAGTGAAATCGGCCAGTGGTGGGGGACAGACCCGAAGAAGAAAAAGCAGATACAGATTGATATCGTCGGAACTCCTGTTGAGGGCAAAGACTATATCATCGGTTCATGCAAATACCGGAATGAGAAAATCGGTGTGGATGAACTCGATTTGATTCGGGATTATGCTTCAGTTTTTGGAAAGGGCAACAACTATCACTACTATATCTTCTCGAAAGGCGGATTCACAGATGGACTTCTTCAGGCACAAGAGCGAGGTGAAGTTCGGCTGATAACGCTGGAAGCAGCCAATCCCCAGCATAACAAGCAACCGGATAACGACATGATAAGCGTGATAGCATTCTCTTCTATTATGTCCGCCCAGAACGATGCCAGATAAAGGATCAAACAGATTACTATACTGCCTTTCCTTTTTATTATGTTTTCAAAACGGTGATGAGCGGCTATTAATATTCCCAGGAAAAAGAATATGAAAAAATGGACAGCTCGGTTGAATGCAAATACTCCGCTCATATCGCTCACGGGGATAAAGAACAAACCGACAGCGCAGCACAGACAAAGTGTGGACAACCAGTTGCTTTTTAATAATCTCCTATACATTCCCAATAAGGAAAAGTAAATCAGGATAACCGCAACAAACCACATTTCCTGCAACGGCCCATCGAACGGCCATACAAAAGCACAGAGAAACGATTTCAACGACAACGCAACCGGTCTCTGAACACCTCCGGCATAAACCTTCAGAAAGAATGCAAATACAGTAAAAAATACATACGGAATACCAAGCCTTACAAATTTATCGGAGAGTGTCTTTTTATATTGGGAACCTTTATTGATTCGGGTAATATAAAACAGATAACCGGATATCATAATAAACAACGGCATATGAAAAGAATAAGCTATCTTCTTGAGGAACATCGCACATTCATGGTAATCCGTATCAAAGGCCGATGACAAATTAGGAACAGAAAGCGGAGAATGTCCAATAACCACCCATAACATCGCCCAACTTTGCAATAATAGCAGCCAAGTAATCTTTTTCCGAG
>OGXG01000652.1_pt1 | contig 18899 bp, 18 predicted proteins | sample 1576251 | NCBI WGS metagenome assembly OGXG01 (sample SAMEA3541533, study PRJEB24748) | human gut metagenome | biome: human gut; feature: human-associated habitat; material: faeces | place: China | collected 2012
CGATCAGGGATGGGTTTGTGGTAACTCCACAGATAACCCCCATATCATTTGCTTTCTTAATATCCTCTACATTTGCTGTATCCACGAAAAACTTCATAATAAAATACCTCCATTTTTATTTACGTTTGTTTTTATCTGTCAGCCTTAATATAGCACAGTTCAAAAGTAAACGCAAGTATAAAACAAAAGAGAATAAAAGTTAGTGTAAATAAATAAAAGGCACGGATACGGTTCTCTGCCTTTTGAAAGAAAACGTATCTGTGCCTTTTTATATCAAAACAGCTTTCTTTATGATGGAAACCTTTTATATTCCAAGGACTCCTGCAGCACTGCGCAGTTCCGCGGCTGCCCGCTGCAGCTCAGCCGCCTGCTCTTCGGACACATTTCCCGGCTTTGTACGGCTGACCAGTTTCTTTACATAAGAAAGGCTGCTCTTGATCTGGTGACGCGCACCACTGTCGATGGTCTTTTTCTTCTCTTTATAAGCTACTTCCACCTGACGGATCAACGTGTCGGCCTCGCTTCGCGCATCAATATAAGCCTTTCTCTGCCCGTCTGTTGCTTCATATTCCGCGGCTTCTCTTATCGCGCGGTCAATCTCTGCGTCTGACAAATTGGAACTTGCCGTGATTGTGATCTCCTGATGCCGTCCGGTTCCCAGATCCTTTGCGGAAACCTGTACAATACCGTTCGCATCAATATCAAACGTTACCTCTATCTGCGGCACACCCGCCGGCGCCGGTTTAATGCCCCGCAGCTGGAACCGCCCAAGCAGCTTGTTGTCTCTTGCAAACTGACGCTCGCCCTGCAGTACTTTGATATCCACAGATGTCTGGAAATTTCCGGCAGTTGTAAACACTTTACTGAACCGTGTCGGAATCGTGGTATTCCGGTCAATCAGCTTCGTCGAAACACCTCCTACCGTCTCAATGGAAAGCGAAAGTGGTGTGACATCCATCAGGATAATCTCTGCCGCCTGTGATCCTGCCATCAGCGCACCGCCAAGTTTTCCACCCTGCACGGCCGCTCCCAGTGCCACACATTCATCCGGGTTTAAATTGCGTGAAGGTTCCTTTCCTGTCAGCCTGCGCACTTCCTCGAATACCGCCGGTACACGGGTAGAACCACCTACCAGAAGTACCATGCCCAGATCCGCTGCTGTAATTCCCGCATCCGAAAGTGCCTGCTGCACCGGACCTGCCGTGCGCTCAATGAGATCCATCGTCAGTTCCTCAAATTTTGCACGCGTCAGTGTCATTTCCATGTGCTTTGGCTCACCCTTTACGGTCGCAATAAACGGCAGGTTGATGCCCGTTGTGGAAGAGGAGGACAATACCTTTTTGGCCTTTTCCGCCTCCTCACGCACACGCTGCATAGCCGTCGCATCTTTCCGCAGATCCACACGCTCCGTGCGCTGGAATTCCGATACCAGATACTCCGTGATACGCGTATCGAAATCATCCCCACCGAGGTGATTGTCTCCCGCGGTGGCAAGTACTTCGATGAGGTTGTCGCCGATTTCAATAACCGATACGTCAAATGTGCCGCCACCGAGATCATACACCAGAATTTTCTGTGGCTCCCCGTGATCCAATCCGTATGCCAGTGCCGCAGATGTCGGCTCGTTGATAATCCGAAGGACATTTAATCCGGCAATCTTTCCGGCATCCTTTGTCGCCTGTCGCTGGGAATCACTGAAATATGCCGGTACGGTAATCACCGCATCCGAAACTGTTTCCCCCAGATATTCCTCCGCATCTTTTTTGAGTTTGCGCAGGATCATCGCGGAAATCTCCTGCGGCGTATACTGTTTGCCATCTATTTTTGCCCGGAACGCACTTCCCATCTCACGCTTAATGGAGAAAAATGTCCGGTCTACATTGACAGCTGCCTGTCGTCTGGCAGCATCTCCCACCAGGCGCTCTCCGTTTTTGGTAAATGCCACAACCGATGGTGTGGTCCGCGAGCCTTCCGCGTTTGTGATCACAACCGGCTGATCATTTTCCAAAACAGCGACACAGCTGTTTGTCGTTCCCAAATCAATTCCTATTACCTTACCCACGGTCTTTTCCTCCCTGTCTATGTGTATCCACACATCTCTTAATTACAAGAGTAAGTCGGGAAAGCCCCTGCGTCAAGGTTTCCGGCAGATATTTCACTTATTGTTTATACTTTTCATAATTCCTTCTGAATTACCACATCTCCGTGATACATCAGGAAGCGAAGCCCCACGGTCTTTTTGAGATCTCCATGTCCATGGTGTTTCATGTTTCCTGCCACAACTGCAATATTGGCATCTCCCTCTGTATTTGTACGGTCAAATGTAAACAGCGTGGAATTATGGTATTCCACCACCTCCGTATCCACTCCCAGATAATCCGATAATTCCGCACGCGCCCCGATCCGCAGGATATGTCCTCCTGCAATTGCGACACCCCCGTCAATTTCTTTTTTGCTCTGTGGGATTACCACACCGTCGCAGAGTATGATCATTTCTGCATCCATAGATTCGCCTCCTTTTCGACTCTTTTTTCGTTATATAAAAGAAGAGCTTCCTCTTATCCGAGAAAGCTCCTTTGCTAATCACCTGTTCTGTTTACGCCTACTGTAGCAGAAAACGATTGGAAACGCAAGTACACTCCCGTACCTTTTTCATACTACAAAAATACCAACTGCCAATATTCTTCCTGTATACTCTCTGTTCCCGGCAATCTTTGGTGCAAACCTGAGTGCATACTTTTTATCTTTTATTTGTGCAATAGCCTCATCCGGTGTATGATCTACCTTTAATTCCAGAATCATACAATCAGCAGTTTTATCACTTCTGTGTTATGGGCAAATTCAAGTATTTTTTCCATCACCTGAATCCGGTATCTTTTGAAAAAAAGAGTTGATCATGTTCGCCATAATTGTCTTTCCGAATCTGCGTGGTCTGGTGATACAGATATGACGATTTCCCGCACTTACATACGGAAACAGTTCCCTGAGCATAAGTGTTTTATCCACAAAATACGCGCTTAAGCACTCACTTTTATACAAAGTATATGGAGTTATGCTGTTCAAATATGTTCCCTTAGTGTTGGCTCCTTTTCAACATAATTATCTTTTTCTGTATATTTTATTATACATGATGGCAGATATTTTTACGAGCCAATTACAAAATTTACTGCAACTGAATATGTCCACTCTTCATCCAATATACCTCATCACACAGTGAATACCCAGTCAGTCTCTTCCGGCACTACTTTATGGTATGTGACTGTACATGCTTCTTTTACCTATAACGGAACTTTACAGTAAAAAGAAAACCGTGATGCATCCTGATATGCACCACGGTTTTTCATACCCGTAAATATCATAAATCTCCGGCATATAATTTTATTGTGTCAGGCACCTCTGATTTCTGTTTACCAATGCCATTTAGCTTCTCTAGCTTAACAGCACTATTCCATTTTTAATCAACGTTTTCTTTCCCCTTATACTCATCCCATTTTCCGCCATATATACAGTCTTCAACATAAGCCATCATGCGGTTATGAAAAAAAGCATAGATCGTTACACCAATGAATCCACCGATGCCTCCAACGAAATAAACTGGTAAATCATATTTTGCCAGGGCAAGTGCAAAAAGCACCCATAAAACATAAACAATGACGATTGTCATAGCATGTTGTTTTAACCATTTTTTCTTAAAGAATTCCTGCTTTTCCTTTAGGCTAAATGTGCTCTCTTTTAGTGTTTCTTTAATGTTCGTTTCTGCCATCTCTTTATATTCTTCCGTGGATAATTTTTTACCACTTAGGAGTTCATTTATGGTCATGCCATACATCGTACTAAGTTCTTCTAACATCTCAACAGACGGCATGTAATTCCCTGTCTCCCAACGTGAGATGGTCTTATTTGTCACTCCCAGTTTTTCTCCTAGCTCAGCTTGTGTTAAGTTGCGTTCCTTACGAAGTTCTGCAAGAAAGCTTCCCATCTTTACCATATCCATTAAAGTGCCTCCATTTATTGTCGTAGCTTTACTCTAACATACAACGTCAAAAATGTATTTACCACAAACAGCGAACCCTCATAAATTCCTTAAAATCAGGCATTCGCTGTTTATGTCCAACAATTTCACACGTGGTTTAGTAAATGAAACTTACCTGGTCAGTTAAAACTGCGTACTTGATAATGTTTTCTTACTGTTTATTGTGTCAGGCACCACATGTTTCAATATTTCTACAACTTTTCGATGTCCGCAACCAGCATATCAACCTCGTCCTCCGTTGTTGCCCAGCTCGTACAGAAACGCTGCGTATCACCTTCGTCTTCAAAATAATACTTTTTCGCAAGCTCCTGCTTCTGCTGCTCCGTCAGAATAACAAACTGCTGGTTGGTAAAGCTCTCCACTGCAAACGGAACACCCTTGTCCTCAAACGCTTTCTTAATCTGCATCGCAAGCGCATCGGCGCGCTTCGCAGCCTCAAAATACTCGCCGCTCTCCAGCATCGTTGCAAACTGCAGTCCCATCAGCCAGCCTTTCGCAAGTACTGCACCGTTCTGCTTCATGTAGGCCTTAAAGCGATACTTCAGATCCTGCGCAGTAATAATGAGCGCCTCGCCGAACAAAGCGCCACACTTTGTTCCGCCAATATAAAATACATCCGTCAATTCCGCAAAATCCTTCAAAGTAAGATCATTTTTCTCCGATCCAAGTCCATATCCCATGCGCGCGCCATCCACGAAAAGATACATCCCATATTTTGTGCACACATCATGGATCTCCTTAATTTCCTCCTTCGAATAAAGTGTACCTTTTTCTGTCGGAAAAGACAGATATACCATCTTCGGTTCGGTCAGATACTCCGGCTCGTCCTGATCGTAATACGCCTTGGCGCAAGCGGCGATCTGCTGCGCGGTAATCTTGCCATCTGTATTCGGAAGTTCCAGAATCTTGTGTCCGGTATTCTCGATGGACGCCGCCTCGTGACAATTGATATGTCCGGTATCTGCAGCGATCACGCTTTGCACCGAAGATAATGCAGCAGCGATCACGACGTAATTCGCCTGCGTGGCTCCCGGAATGAATTTGATCAATGCATCGTCATTATCGACCAGCTTCTTTATGATGGTTTCCGCTTTATCGCACCACTCATCTTCCCCGTATCCGGCGTAGCTTGTGCTGTTCGTTGCGCCAAGTTCCTTCAATATGGATGCAAATGCTCCATGGTTGTAATCGTTATTAAATCTTATCATTTCTTACATACTCCTGGTAAATTTACTTTTGTTCAATTTTCGGCCTGAAGACGCAAAAAGAACATATTTAAATTTCCCACATCCTCAAAACAACTGCGTATATTGTCCGTTGTCTTTGAGAAATCAATCAAAAGATAAGACTTGTATTCATTTTGCCCAAAAGACTCCGCGATCGTTGATTTACCGACTCGTTTGGCCCCCTCTAGCAAAGCCGCATATTTGTCTGAGTATTTTGCTTTCCATTCTAACAATCTGTCATATGCTTTCCGTTTAAAATACATCATTACCTCCCAAATATATCCTTGTTATAACATGAACCGGGCATTTCTTCAAGATTATATTTTGCGTTTTTGTCCGTTTCTTCAAGATTTTCATCAAAAAAAGCGCCCTTGTCTGATATGATACCTCTAAAGTAGACATTAAATATTTATTGTGTCAGGCACCTCTGATTTCTGATTTCAGGTGCTTATTACCTGAAAATGAATATTTTTTAAAAAGTGGGAATAGAATAATGACAGAAGATACAGATTGTGTTAATATTTGTTTGAAAATTATATTACCGAAAAATAGAAAAAATTCGAAAAGTGGGAATAGGGGATGGCACCATGCAGCTTATAGTAAGAAAAAAGTATTTAGATGAACTGATTGAATTGTATGAGACACCAGATATAAAAGTTATCACGGGGATCAGACGAAGCGGCAAATCAGTATTGCTGCAAGAGTTTGTTACATACTTGCAATCAATAGTATTTACGCCAAAGGAATCTATGATATTTACATTACCGGTTCAAATGCATTTTTGCTGAGTTCAGATTGGGCAACACTTTTTACCGGAAGAACGATGGAAATAAAGGTATATCCATTTTCTTTCATGGAATATCTAACTTATTATGAAATTACAGATGGATATGACGATGCATTTGATCAGTATGTCCGAACTGGTGGCATGCCGGGGGCTTATGTATATAAAACTGAGGATAGACAGTATGACTATGTTAGAGATGTGTATTCAACCATTCTTGTCAGAGACTTGGTAGAAAAGTATAAGATAAGAAATAAATCAGAGTTTACCAATATATCAGAATTTATGATGGATAATATTGGTAACTTACTTTCTCCAAATAATATCAGCAAAACCTTAAACAATGACCGAAGTGAGATAACTAGAAAGACGGTATCGAAGTATATTGGTTATTTGGAAAATGCTTTTCTGTTCTATGAGGCAAAACGGTATGATTTAAAGGGGAAAAAATACCTAGCGAACAATAGCAAGTATTATCTTTGCGATTCATCATTCCGTTATGCAGTCAATGGTACACGAAACATGGATTTTGGAAGAGTTTATGAGAATATTGTTTATCTGGAGTTACGCAGAAGAGGATATGAGGTATATGTTGGCAAACTCTATAAAAGAGAAGTGGACTTTGTGGCTAAGAAACGTGAGGCACAAATATATATTCAGGTAAGCGATAATATTTCGGATGAAAAAACATTTGAAAGAGAACATTCGCCACTGCTTGCAATAAGGGATGCATATCCTAAGATGATAATTGCAAGGACGCATCATGAAACCTATGATTATCAAGGTGTGCAAGTTGTTGATATTTGCAGATGGTTACGGGAATAATATCATTTTGAAAATTTTATTGTGTCAGGCACCTCTGACAATACAAAGGAAAAACTGACGGCACTTGCTGGCATCGAGGAGTAATCTTTGAGGAGGGTTTCCGGGATTGCTACAATGTTAAGTGATTCAGAGCAGAATGTAGGAAATACACAGCGATAGAAAATCAAGAATTGTAATTTTTATAAAAAATCGTTATACTGTTTAAAAGGGAAATTTTGATACGATATCGAATTGTAAATATTCAGTTCCAAGTTTTCTTGATATTGGAAAACTATATAGTATTATGATTGAAGACTGCGCAAAACAGGGAGAAGAAGTACAGGAATTAATTAATATTTTTTCTTCTTTTATCAGTGATAAAATTTCAGAATTTAATACGGATTTATATTATCAGAATCCGGACTACCTTGAATGGTCATACAGAGATGTAAAATTACTGGATTAAAACTAAAGTAAGTTAAAAGGGAGCGGATTCCATTAACGAACTTTCTGGGCTAACGATAAAATCAGCCGAAGAATAATATTAAAAAAACAGATAAAGGAAAAGATGGAGGAGTTTAAAGATGAACAGGTGGACGAAACGGTGCATGGCATTTGTACTTACATTGACAATTATGTGTACTTCGATGAGCGCAGTGAAACCAACAGTGGAAACGACATATGCGGCCACTGTGCAAAATATTACGAAGTCAGCAAAGGTTGTATGCAGGAAGACGGTTGCGGTGAAAGCACCGTCAGGATATAAAAATTGTAAATATTCAAGTACGAATCCAAAGGTGGCTTCCATAGATGCAAAGGGAAAATTAAAAGCCCTTCGTCTGGGCGTTACAACCATCACGGTAAAAAGCGGTACGAAAAAGAAAAGCTATACGATTACGGTTGTTCCGGAAAAGAAAAGTGATGTAAGACTTAATCAGGAACTGATTCTTGGCGGACAGATGGTTCAGTTAAAGTTAGTATCCGATAAGTATGATACAAGTCAGGTAAAGCTGTATGTTGATAGTGCCTTTAAGGAAATTGACCACAGGGGAAATTGTAATTTCAAGAAATATAATGGTTATCAGGCAAGTGGATCGCTTTATTATTCGTATGGGCAGTTTACCAGAAATATTACCATGTACATCTGTGATAAAGATGTGATTTTTGATGGATTAATAGAGAATTCAAAGGCTGGGGTAAACTGTGATGCAGATTCTCTGCAATGGGAATTTTTGGGGAAATCATTCCATTATAAACAGTTAAAAAATAAAGGCATCGAAATTCAGATGGATGGCAGTGCATTGCCGGATCAGATTGTTTATACTCCGGGAGATCATACATATACTGTTATTGCCGGAAAAGAGATATATAGCAAAAAAATTGGTGTCAGTTATTCGGTCAAGGATACGCTGATAAAAAAAGACGCAAGAGGATATACAGAGGATGGAAAAGCTGTATTTGATGCGGCCTTTGCAGCAGTTGATCAGGTAGTGAAGGACGGAATGGGCGAGGAAGAGAAAGTAAAAGCCATTCATGATTATTTAATCTATCATGCCAATTATGTCAATAATGGAGATTATAGTACCGCGGAAAACTGGGCATATGGAGCTGGTGGAGTATTGTTACATAAAGAAGGTGTCTGCCAGAGTTATGCGTTTGCTTTTTATATGATGGCAATATCTGCCGGGCTCGAATGCAGGTTTGTGTCCGGTACAGCAGATGGAGGTGGTCATGCATGGAATCAGGTTAAGGTTAACGGAAAGTGGTATTATATTGATTGTACCTGGGATGATCCGGTTGGCGGAGGATATGAAAATTATAAATATTATTTATCGGAGAGCCTTTGGGCAGATCATATTGCAGAGACGGCAAAAGATCTGGCGGAGGATGGAAAATATGATTGGGAGCATTATTATCTGACAGGAGCAGATTATGCCAGATAATAAGACTCTGTGGCAAGAGGGCTTTGCATCATGCAAAGTCCTTAATTATTACTCCCGCTTGGAAACAAAATTTTCTACAATATCCTGAATCAATGGAAGGTCTTTTTTGTTGCACAAGGCAAGAGAATCATAAATATTTTTCGGGAGATTGTCCGTGTGCAGGCTTCCCAGTAAAAGAAAATCGGGAGTGGTATCCAGCTGCTCACAGATTTTTACAAATGTTGTCAGGCTTGGAATCTGTTTTCCGGTTTCAATCGAAGAAATATGATTGTTGGAAACATTTACTTTTTCTGCCAGTTCTGCCTGACTCATTTTTAATTCTTTTCTGCGTCTTTTCATGCGTGTGCCCATGGCATTTAGATTTATATGCATAGAGTTCCCTGCTAATTTGTATTTTATAAAGTATCTTTCTAATGCATTAGCATATCAAAAAACAGGGAAATTAAAACAAAATGTAAAAGAAAAGTTCTGTAATACATGGAATATTTATAACATTAGGGGAAGAAAAGTTCTGTATTATATGAAATACTGGAACAAAACTTTACAAATAAATGTATTCCATTTATGATGGAAAAAGAAAGGTGGACAATACCATGAGTGATCAGATCGAAAGAGAACAACAGATAGAAGAGGAATCCCTGACGAAAAACAGTCTTCAGATACAGAAGGCGGCATGGATCCGGGAGGAACTGGAAAAACGCCGGGCGCAGGAAGATCAGCTTTTGCAGCAGATCCTGCGGGAGCAGCAGATGCTGCAGGAACTGGACGAAGACATGGATCAGAATATGGCACATGCAAAAGAGGGGCGGAGATACCGGGAAGATATGAAAGCGCGTGTGGACGACCGCGTGTATGAAATGCATGACCTGAGCGCAGACAAACGGGAGGGCATGCGGGAATACGGCTATGCGTACCGCAGGGGCTATGCACTGGCAATGGTTTTCTTTTCGCTGGCGTTGTGTGTGTTTGCCGGGTATCTGCATGGCATCGCTTCCCAGACATGCCTTGTACTTATGTTTTTTACCGGAGTACAGGCAGCCATTCTGGTACATAAAAAACAGTGCCCGAAGTTCTGGAAGTTTGTCTGTGACGTGTTTTCTGCGTTGATTTTTCCGGGGATGCTGATCCTGTTTATTGGTTGTGAACTGCACTATTCTTATTACGAACGTGCACTGCCCTATTGTCTGGCTGTCGGACTTTTCCTGCTTGCACTGACAACGGCTTCTTACTTTTTATACGATCCGTACCGCAGTGCACGCCGCAGGGTGGGAGATGCCAAAAGCATGATTCGCAGTATCGAGCGGTCTGCAAAGAAACAGGTGAAAAAGAATCAGAAGCAGCAGGCAAAAGAGGAACTGCGACAGGATCGTCTGCAGAAAAAAGAGTCCGAAAAACTGTTGAAAATCCAACAGAAACAGGAAGTGCGCTTAGAAAAACAGGGGAAGAGACTGCAGAAATGGGAAACGTGGAAACAACAGTTTCTGGAGCGGTTTCAAAAGAGTGAGGATATTGTGGATGAAGAGGTATCCGACGAGACGTTGCCGGATGCGGCTGCAGGGGATGAGACACTGCCGGAAGAGGCTGTAGTGGACGAAGCACTGCGGAAAGATACTGTGGTGGACGAAGCACTGCCAAAAGAGACTGTGGGGAACGAAGCACTGCCGGCAGAATCCGGGGAAGAAGATCCGGATGATCCGCACATTTGATACACGGGTAATCAGGCATATTTACTTCACAACAACTTTCATTTTCGCTTTCCTGCCACTTCCGGTTGTTACCATAATCGTGGCCTTACCAGCTTTTTTGGCGGTCAGTTTACCAGTCTTTTTATTGACCGCAACAACCTTTGGGTTGGAAGACGTAAAAGATTTGCGATCCGTGCAGCCATTCGGTTTTATTTTGACCGTTGCCTGCGCGGTCGTATTTTTTTTCATGGTAAGTGTGGGTTTCGTGAACTTAATACTTGTTGCTTCCATATAGGAATAGACCAGATCACAATATCCTTTGTCGGTGTTGGCACCTTCCAGAGACTATGTTTGTAATTACAAACATAGTCTCTTTGCCTTATAAAGTATGATTAGATATGTAATGAGCATTTTAAAAAAACAAAATCTGAATTTAACGACCTTTTACAGATTGTACTTACATCTCAAGAAAATCAGGAAATATTTCCATTTTTGTCACAGGAAAGTATTATAGATTTTTCGATTGTTGAAATTGTAATTCCGGCTATCTTATTCTTAGCAGTAAAACATCCTATCGCTGAGTTACCTGACGTGGATGCAGAGCAGTTGCTAAATGACCATTTGGAATCGTTAATTTTTGTAGAATATGTTGCGGAAGTACATTTTGCAGAACTATTATATGGATATGTAAAAGTGCCTGTTAATTTAAAAGATGCGACAACCTCGTTAGAGGAATTTGTAATATCATACACCTTAGAAGCTGTTATGATTGAGGAACGTGCACTGACATTAGAGACCTCAACATATATAGTTGCATAATAACCATTAGGCAATGATTCCGTTATGGAATATGTCTCGTTGTTCTGCGCTTGTATTTTGGCACAGGGATAACAAGTTACAACCAATAGGCTTAATAAACAAATTATAAATTTAACTTTAGTTTTCATTTTCTATTCCTCCTGAGTTTCTGATTCTATAATCGTATAAATATGTATTTCTTTCGGAGCAGAAGTTCGTACTTCGTATACAAAATATACACAGAACAAAATAAGTGCAATTGCAATGATTCCTGCCAATCCACACAATAGCTTCGTACGGCGTACACTTTTGGTCATCTGCTCCGGTGTTAAATGATCTTTGTACTCCTCACATAATTCTTCAACGGTTCCAAATTCTCTATGGATATCTTCCAATGTAGCGAAAGGGTGTTCAACGAGAAAAGCTTTAATGGACGTATTGATGGAGTCTGTAAATCGTTTTTTTCTTTCGGAACATAAGGAAGTTTATGTTTAAACGTCTTGCAGTATTTTCTAATTTCCCTCTTATTCATGTTCTTCAAAACAATCTCCCTCTTTGCTATCTAACAGAAAATTGACAACGAAAATGGCGGTTTCATACTCTTCACGCATTTCGGCGAGGCGTTTTGCCCCTTCTGATTCAAGGTGATAGTAGACGCGCGTCTGTCGTTTGCCGACTTTTTGCTCATAGCTGGTTATACAGTTGTTGTCTGTCAGTCGATATAGAATAGGATACATGGAACCTTCCAGCAGTGAGAAAAGGCTGTTACTCCGCTTTCGAAATTCCTGCGTAATCTGGTATCCATACATATCCTGTTCTGATAAAAGCTTTAGGATAAGCAACTCTATGACTGCTTTTTTTATGTTATTTGTTAATGTTTTCATGTTGGTACCATCCAATCGTAGCTACATTTTACCATATATATTATTTCACTACAATACCTAGAATGTAAATATAGATATTGACAAATATAGTGCAATGTGAATATAATAAAGCTACGATTAAGTCGACATAATTGTGAGTTGCATACTGTAATGTACAATTTGAAGTAATGGAGGTATTGGGATGAATAAAATAAGAAAATAAGAAAAATGCTGTCAATTATTTTAGTGTTAAGTATCACATTAATATCAACTTGTCCTGTTTTGGCTGCGGAAACACAGAAATCTGAAATCAATCTTTCAAGTGCAAAAGAAGCTATTTATCAAATGTTTGATGCTGTGAATCATAAGGATTGGACCACTTTTTCTGATTTAATGTGTAGTCAAGAGGCGGATTATTATCGCTCTTATTTTGCAGATAATTCCATAGAAGATGGCATCAAACAGGTAGATGCAGTATCGTCGGTAAAAGCATATGCCATAGAAAATGAGATTGCAGAAGAAGAGTGGCTTAAAAATGAGTATCCTATATTAGAGACAAGTTCAACGATTTATTCTTTTGTTGCGGAAGTAAACTGCGAAGTTTCTAAAGAAAACCAGTTTTTCTATAATGGAATCAACTATTTTTTGATTATTTTAGCTGTGGAAGACGGTAATATTAAGGTTGTTCAATTTAATCGACCATCTGTTTCGTTAATTAAGGACCAAGTTCAACCGTTATTGATTTCAAATGGTAAAATAACTGAAGATGAAAAGGATGCCATAAATGTTTTAGAGTCCGCCGAAAAAGGGCTTGTAGTAAATGGAGAAAATGAAATACTTACAGAGGGGTTTGAATTGGCTACACGGAAGGAGAATGGTGAAATCATGCCAATGGCAGTTGATCCTCCAATGTTAAGTCATTATTCTACATATTCATATCCTACGTCAATTAAAGTAAAGTTGAATAAAACAGGAAACAATGCGATAGTAACCGTATCGATGACCAGCTATATGAAGAACGTATTACCTAACGAGTGGATTCCTAGTTGGAATACCGAGGCATTGAAGGCTGGAGCATATTGCGTAAAGATGGTTGGCATTTACAGAGCCATAAGTCCTATGAGTAGTGCCGGAGGATATAATCTTACTCAATCTACGCAAACGTATAAACCTAATTCATCGTATGCATCAACATCTAATGCAATTGATTCTATTAGTAATAGCGGTATGGCGGATTCATCTGGCAAATTATTTTTTCCAAGGTATGTGGCTGGTACATCCGGTAGTCGCGGAACCAAAGGAAGCGGTATTCTTCAGCAATATGGAACACAGAAACTTGCTTCTACGGATGGATATAGTTGTCGCCAAATTTTAAATTATTACTATAGTGGTTCTGACTATTCTTCGGGAGACGTCTCTTTGTTTGGTTACAGTATTGGCTATTAAAAATACTGCGAATTGTATTAAGAGCAGAACATGCATAATAATATAGTATTAAATATGATATACTGTGCTGAAATAATAAATATTTTGCTGTTTTTAGAATAATAGAGATGAAAAAACACAGCTATTAGATAGAATAGAATAGGAAAGGTGATTATGAAAAAAAGAGGATATTTGGTGACAATCTTGTTAGTTATTTGTGCTCTTTCGGCATGTGCAAATACCAAAGGTTCAGAACAGGAACTGAAATCAACAGAGCCAGTAACACAAGAAAATACCTGGGAATCTGATTTGAACCATGATGGAGAATCTGAGATTATCAGCGTATTCACAGAAAAACGAAAAGATGACAACAGTGTAATTCTTTCAGTGGAACAGAACGGAGTTACCTTGCTTGAGCAGGAAGTTCCATGCAACTATGCGTTGGGCGAGCAGTATTATCTAGTGAAACAGGATGGGGAAGATTATCTTATGAGATACAAGCCACTTGTAGATCATGACATGGCATCATGTGATTACGAGGTCTTCAGTATTAGTCCCTCCGGAGAAAAAGAAGTATTGGATGAGGCATCCATAGAAGTGTCTCTTTATGATACTGCAGAAATAAATAAAGACGCTTGGAAGACTTTTGCAGAGAAGGAGAATATCTATTTTGCAGATGCATCTCTTGTGGTAAGTACATTAGAAGGTGAATACTTAAGTGGAAACGTTAATAAGCCTCAGGGCTATGTAGAAACCTTTTCATGGCTGCTCAGTCAACATAAAGAGGGGTTGTCCCTGGAAGAAAATTTAAATGCATTTATTGAAGAAAACAAAGAATATGGTAATTGATTAGGCGGTCGGTTTCGACCGCCTGTTTTTACTTTATAGGAAACTTCAGTTTCATTTATAACAAGCGCATAGAGCAATACGGGGCTATTTTAAATAGTACGTTGTTTTGTCGGAAATAAATTTTATTGTGTCAAACACCTCTTTTATATCATAGGGAACGAAGCACTGCCGGCAGAATCCGGGGAAGAAGATCCGGATGATCCGCACATTTGATACACGGGTAATCAGGCATATTTACTTCACAACAACTTTCATTTTCGCTTTCCTGCCACTTCCGGTTGTTACCATAATCGTGGCCTTACCAGCTTTTTTGGCGGTCAGTTTACCAGTCTTTTTATTGACCGCAACAACCTTTGGGTTGGAAGACGTAAAAGATTTGCGATCCGTGCAGCCATTCGGTTTTATTTTGACCGTTGCCTGCGCGGTCGTATTTTTTTTCATGGTAAGTGTGGGTTTCGTGAACTTAATACTTGTTGCTTCCATATAGGAATAGACCAGATCACAATATCCTTTGTCGGTGTTGGCACCTTCCAGTGAACCTTTCTTTGTATACTGCCATAAGTCTGCAGATACCGGCAGCTTTGGTCTGGTATCACTGTAAGATGCAACCCAGACTTTACAGTTTTTCAACTTTTTCCAGTCAAAGTTTTCGTTCAGGAAGGAAGCGGAAGAATAAATCATCGGCACGTAACCGGCATCGGCGATCGTGTCACAAAAGGCCTTTGCAATCGCAGTCGTATTTTCCCTGCCACCTGCAAAGGTGCCCTTGCGCTCCATGTCATAGGCAACCGGATAATCCAGATCCCTTCCATCAAGAATCTCCAGACAATACTCTGCTTCTTCCACGGCTTCTTTCGGAGTCCGCACGCAGCACACATGATACACACCGACTTTCAGCCCGGCAGAAACAGCACCATCATAATTTGCCGCAAATTGGGTATCAACATCCGGTGCCCGGCCCTCTCCGGTACGGATCATTACAAAATCCATGTCTGCTTCTGCAACCTGTTCCCAGTTTACGGTTCCATTATAGCTTGATAAATCAAATCCCTGTCCACGAAAGTCTGCTGCCTGCACAACGGTAACCGGGATTATTGTAACCATCCATAGCGTTGTCATTACTATCGCCAGAACACGAAATCCATTTGTTTTTATCATTTTATGTCTCCTGTTTATCTTAACGTGTTTTATGTCTCCTGTTTATCTTAACGTGTCAGCATGCCGTGATGTTCTTCCATAAATCCGCTGAAGTGAAGATTTTTGTAGCCGAGTTTTTTAAATTTCTTCATGGCAACGTTTGGTTTGTGGTAATAACTTCCGATAATATACAGTCCGGTTGTTTTGTCCGGAAGCCGGCGGCAGACACGTTCTTCCGTGATTTTTTCGATTGGAAAATTGATGGCACCGGCTACATGTCCGTGCGCATAATCTTCTTTGGGACGGCAGTCAATGAGGACTGCGTTATCGGATGTGGTTACTTTATTTTTGGCCTCGTTGACGGTCAGTTTTTTCATAAAAATGCTTAACATTGTAAAACCCCCTTAATAAAAGATGCAACTATTCAGATTATTATACCCTATTTGGTAAAGATTGCAAGAAAAATAACGGTGGGCACAGCCTGTGTTTCCCGTTTTAAAGGATAATTTTAGGAGATATAATAATTTATCAACACAACCGCCTATCTGGAATAAAACGGAAAGGACGAAAACAGATTATATATTCCTCCCTTGCTGGCAATCAGGAAGATTTATTGTCAATCCCTGTCTCTCCGACGATTTCAAGCAAGTTTGGTATTAATACGGAAAAGCTGCAACGGTAATAATAATTGTAATTTGCCCATCAATCCGCTATACTATAGCTAAGTATAGCGGATTGATACGTTTTGTGGAGGTTCATATGGCATGCACTTTAAAACTGCCGGTAGGAATTGATAGTTTTGAAAAAATCAGAAGGAACAGATTTTATTATATTGACAAGACAAAGCTCATAGAGCAATTGGTTGAAACCGGTGGAGAGGTCACTCTTTTTACGAGGCCACGTCGTTTCGGTAAAACTCTGAACATGAGTATGCTTAAAGCCTTTTTTGAAACCGGTGCGGATGAGTCATTGTTTGATGGCTTATATATTGCGCAAAATAAGGCACTTTGCGAAGAACATATGGGAAAATATCCTGTTATATTTCTGTCATTAAAGAGCGTGGAGGGATTGAAATATGAGGATGCTAGATATCGTATTACTGAGCTCATTGGAATAGAGGCAGAAAGATTCGGCTTTTTAGAAGATAGTGAATATTTGTCAGAAAATGAAAAAAAGCGCTACAAGGCGATTATTGCATTGAAGGATGGAACGAATGCAATGGATGAAAAAGTGCTTGTATCGAGTCTGCAGATTTTATCTCAATTATTATATAAGCATTTCGGACAAAAGACTGTAATATTAATTGATGAATATGATGTTCCTCTGGATAAGGCATTCCAGAATGGTTACTATAAAGAGATGGTTTCACTCATCAGAGGGCTTTTTGGAATGGCACTAAAGACAAACGAGAGCCTGCAGTTTGCAGTTTTGACAGGATGTTTACGGATCACGAAGGAAAGCATCTTTACAGGGCTCAATAACTTTAAAGTGATGTCTATTCTGGATGCAAGATTTGATGAACAGTTTGGATTTACAGATAATGAGGTGAAGAAAATACTGGATGATTACGATTTGGCATCACATTTCGAAGAGACAAAGGAATGGTATGATGGGTATCATTTTGGTAAGGCTGATATTTATTGTCCATGGGATGTCATAAACTATGTTGATCAGTTAAAATATGACAAGACTGCAGAACCGCAGGATTTCTGGTCAAATTCAAGCGGAAATGCGATTGTCCGCAGATTTATCGACATGGCTGATGTTTCTACAAAAACGGAAATAGAGAGGCTGATAGCAGGGGAGAGTATTGAAAAGGATGTAGCTCCTGAGCTGACCTACGACGAGATATATAAGAGCATAGAAAATCTGTGGAGCGTGCTTTTTACGACAGGTTATCTGACGCACAACGGCCGCACTGAAAGCGGAAAATATTGTCTTGTAATTCCTAACAGAGAGATTAGAAATCTTTTTGTCAAAAAAATAAAAGAATGGTTTTCGGATGTGTCTAAAAGTGATGGAAAAACACTCGAAGAGCTTTGCAGTGCGTTTGTGAATGAAGATGCACAAAAGATTGAACAGATATATGGTGAGTATCTGTGGAACACAATAAGCATACGTGATACAGCAGTTGCAAAAGAGAAGAAAGAAAATTTCTACCATGGAATTTTGCTGGGACTCCTGGGTTACAAGTCAAACTGGCTTATCAAATCGAATGCTGAGTCGGGAATCGGCTATAGTGACATACTTGTGGAAGTACCGACAAACAGAACAGGAATTGTAATAGAACTCAAGTACGCTGAAGACGGTGATTTGGATGCTGCCTGTGATAAGGCATTAAAGCAGATTGAGGAAAAAGATTATGTGGCAAAGCTAAAGCAGGATGGTATGGATAACTTTATCAAGTATGGGATTGCATGCTTTAAGAAAGTGTGCAAGGTTGTGTGTTAAATAACAACTGTTGTTCCATCACGAGGACTTAATTCTTATTTTGCAATGCCCTTTCATAAACATGCTCGCATTACTATTGAGAATTAGCATAAAATCCAATACCGGCTTTTTTTATCAGATTGATTACTGCCTGTATGATTCGCTTCCAGAAGACACTTCTTATTTTCATGCTCAGTTGAGAAGGCAGGCAATAACTGAAATTGGAAAAGATTATGTTATTCTTGATAATGTAAAAGGAAGTGGCCGTTATGTAGGTACTTATCTGGGACTTTTGCTTCGATGTACCTTTATGTGTATTAATAAGCATGTAGAGAGATATAGTTTCTCTCTTCTGCATAGTTCCGTAATGATTGCTGCTTGACAGTCTCCTTCAAGTTCGTTATAATGATAAACGCAAAATTTTAGTGGACTTTTCCGGATTCGGTCATCTTTTTGCCACACAGCTATCTTGTGATAGTTGTGTGGCTTTTTTGTTGCTTGTAACTCGGAAGTATTAGCAGAATGGAGGACTATAATGTTCGGACAATTTGTGGAGAAGAGGGAAAGCATGCAGACAAATAACAAAATGGCGGTTGCGCCGCGCTGGCAACCGGCATCGGGCAGACCTTGACGCTTGCGATTTATCTGGTCGTTTATTTTGTGCGGCCAATTCGCGTGCATATCCGCAGGCAGTACATTTTGCTCAGCAAAAAGATGGTAATAAAGCTGTACTCCATCGGCATTCCCGCAACCTTGAATATTGCGCTCCCATCTCTTTTGATTTCGGCGCTCAATGCAATTTTGGCGGCATATTCCGAAGTGTATATTCTGGTTTTGGGAATATATTACAAATTGCAGACATTCATCTATCTTCCGGCTAATGGCATTGTTCAGGGGATGCTCCCCTTGATCGGCTATAACT
>OGXG01000653.1_pt1 | contig 18893 bp, 18 predicted proteins | sample 1576251 | NCBI WGS metagenome assembly OGXG01 (sample SAMEA3541533, study PRJEB24748) | human gut metagenome | biome: human gut; feature: human-associated habitat; material: faeces | place: China | collected 2012
ATTCTGGAAGCTATAGGAAAACTGGCCATTGCCTACCTCATTGTAGTATCGCCAATGGATAAACTGATATTCTACGCCATCCTGATGTGCGTGGTAGCACTTATTGTACGTTTTACGTATGGTAACTACTGCAAGCGACATTTCAGCGAGTGTACTTACCATTTTATTTGGGACAAGCAACTATTAAAACAAATGTTCGGATTTGCCGGATGGAACTTTATTGGAGCTTCTTCTGCCGTGCTGAGAGATCAGGGAGGAAATATTGTAATCAATCTCTTTTGCGGCCCAACTGTTAATGCAGCCCGAGGGATAGCCTTTCAAGTAAATGCAGCTATCAATCAATTTGTAGCAAACTTTATGACAGCACTTAACCCCCAGATTACCAAATCATACGCAGTTGGAAACAAAAAATACATGATTACTTTACTTTTTCAGGGTGCACGGCTTTCTTTCTATATGTTGCTTTTATTATCACTACCAATATTAGTCAACACGCATTATATTCTGGAATTATGGCTAAAAATAGTGCCCGAGCATGCAGTTCTCTTCGTTCAATTGGTTCTGATTTTTGCCATGAGTGAATCCATTTCACATCCTCTGATAACTGCTATGCTTGCAACCGGTAAAATACGTAACTATCAGCTTATTGTTGGTGGATTACAGATGATGAATCTACCCATCTCCTATCTACTATTACGTTTGGGATTCTTCCCGGAAATTGTCATTATAGTGGCTATCTGCATTTCACAGTGTTGCCTTGCAGCGCGTTTGGTTTTATTAAGAGGAATGATTGGTGTCTCCATACGGAAATACCTCCAAAAAGTTTATTTCAACATTCTTAGTGTCAGTGCAATTGCCATCGTACTGCCTCTTATCAGTACACAGTATATCGATGAATCGTTTATTGGTTTCATTATTGTCAGCCTGATTGCTGTAATTTGTACTATTACCAGTATTTATTTCATAGGTTGCAATCGCCAAGAACGACAATTCATTCATCAAAAATTAGACACAATTAGAACTAAAATTACTCGAAAATGATACAAATCACCAACAAAGCAGATTGCTGCGGATGTACGGCTTGCGCCAGCGTATGCGCACATCATGCCATCAGCATGGAACCGGATGCAATGGGATTCCTCTATCCCAAAATCGACACCGATAAATGTACAGAGTGTGGACTCTGCGAAAAAGTATGTGCTTTTAATCCCAACTACGACAAAAGTCTGAATCTGTCTGAGCCACAAATCTACGCAGCACGTCATAAAAACATGCATGAAATAGAAACCAGCCGGAGCGGTGCTGCTTTCATCGCTATTTCGGATTATGTACTGGAACAGGGAGGTGTGGTATATGGCGCAGGGTATGCCGAGCATTTCCGAGTAGTACACAAACGTGCAACCAACAAGGAAGAACGGAATGAGTTTAAAGGTTCAAAATATGTGCAAAGCGATTTAAGAGATATATTCCCTCAGATAAAAGAAGATTTAAAACAAGGTCTGACTGTATTGTTTTCCGGAACTCCCTGTCAGACAGCAGGATTGAATTCCTATATAGGTAAGTGTTTACGTGAAAAACTGATTCTTGTAGACATTGTTTGTCATGGAGTTCCTGCTCCTTACATTTGGAGGGATTATCTCACCTATTTGGAAAAGAAGTATAAACAACCAATTGTGGAAGTAAATTTCCGAGATAAATCACGAGTTGGATGGAATGGACATATTGAGTCGTTTGTATTCAAAGATGGAAACAAAAGAGAATTCTACACCTATACTCATTTGTTCTATCGTCATATCATGCTACGCCCCTCTTGTAGTAAATGCCACTACACAAATTTTAAACGCCCGTCCGATTTAACTTTAGCAGACTATTGGGGGTCAAACAAACTCTCTCCGACTTTCAATGCAGACAATAAAGGATGTTCTCTTTTACTTGTAAATACAAAAAAGGGAGCAGATATCTTTACAAAAGTAAAAGAAAATCTGAATTATTTAATCACAACTAAAGAATTATGTATACAACATAATCTTCATAGTCCATCTATATTTAATAGGCAATGGATGAAATTTGAAAAGATATATACTCAATATAATTTTATTACAGTTGCTCAAAAGTATGGAAACCTTGGGTGGAGATATAAAGTTCTAACTATTAAACAAAATATAAAAAGGAATATAAAAAGGAATATAAAAAATATCATTAATATCTTTTTAAAATTAGGATAAATCAACCATTAATTAAATAAAGCTGAAAACTTTAGTATTGTATAAGCCCTCAAATGAAATATTTTCCCAAATATATATATACTCTTTTAAAAACCATTAAAAGAATATATTATAAACGATATTGAAATCATGAAAATAGGAATCATTACATTTCATAATGCCTTAAATGCCGGAGCTGTTTTACAAGCTTATGCCTTACAAACATTCCTCCAAAAACAAGGTCACACCGTTGAATTTATAAATTATTGTCCACCCAAACATTATACTTTTAGAGACTTTATTGCCAAATCGCCATCTGTAATATTTAACAAATGGAAAGATATTTACAATGAAAAAAAATATTACAAACAAAAGGACTTCAACAAAGTACTTCACACAGGAAAGATTTACACCAGTTTTGAAGAACTAAAGAAAAATCCACCTATATACGATGTATACATTGCAGGAAGTGATCAGATATGGAATTTCTATACACAACTACAGCCAGTCTATCTTTTATCTTTCGTACCTAAAGATAAAAAGAAAATAGCTTATGCTGCAAGTATGGGACAATGTCAATTATCAGAAAATATATATGAAGCATTTAAAGAACACTTATTACAATTCGATGCAATTGGTGTTAGGGAAAGAAACGGAGCAGAATTCATACAAAAACTATTAGGACCCCACAAAAACATTTTACAAACAATAGATCCTACATTACTACTCTCCAAAGATCTTTATTTCCAAATAACAGATACAACTATTTCGAACAAAGCTCCATATATATGTAGCTATATTTTGGTAAATCTTGACAAAGAGGACAAACAAATTATATCATATATTCGACAAGCAACAAATAAAAATATTATTAATTTAAGGAACCCAAGTACATGCATCTATTTAAAAAGCGCTAAAAATATAATTGTAACTCCCTACCAATGGCTAAGCTATATTAATCAGAGCGACTTTGTGATATGCAGTTCCTTTCATGCAGTAGTTTTCTCTCTTATTTTTCATAAACCATTTATTGCTTTAGTTCCTCCCTTAAGTAAAAACAAAGGAGGAAATATGCGTATAAACTCTTTGTTAGAAAACGTTAGTCTAACTGATCGAATAGTACCCCATTTTAATAAAAATCAAATAGAAACTATTATCAATCAACCTATTGAATGGGATAAGATAGATAAACAAATTAAGGAGTTACAAGAACCATCTATAAAATTTTTATTAAACTCATTAACACAATAATATTATGATTTCCGTTGTTATTCCACTATATAATAAAGCACATACAATAGTCAATACACTAAATACAGTTATCAATCAGAGCTATAAAGATTTTGAAGTAATTATTGTCAATGATGGTTCAACTGATAATGGTGTTGAAGTTATCCAACACAACTTTACAGATTCAAGAATCCGCATAATTAATCAAAAAAACGCAGGAGTAAGTGCAGCAAGAAATAAAGGAATAAAAGAAGCAAAAGGTAATTACATTTCTTTTCTTGATGCCGACGATGAATGGATGCCCAATTATTTAGAAAATATTAATCTGGCAATCAAAGAATATCCAAAAGCAGGAATGATTATATCTGGAAGATATAGTCAAAACATCAAAACAGGAAAAAGAAAGGCCAATATTCCATCCAAATATCATCAAAGAATTTCTACTATCAATTTTTTTGATAATCCACATGTATTTGCCCATATAAGTGCAACAACAATTGCCACAAATCTATTAAAAAAAAATAATGAACTATTATTATCCTTCATTCCTGGACAAAAATCTAATGAAGATTTTACTTTTTTATTTAGCATAGCCTTATATACATCTGTCATTTATATAGGAGTTCCATTAAGTATCTATAATGGAGAAGTAGAAGATCAAGCAACTAATACATTAAAAGAAAAACAAAAAATAACAGATTTCATATTATTTCATAATAAGATTATTGAAGAATTTCACAAATCTCATTCAACAAACCAGACATTTAAAATCTTTATGAAATATGAATTCAGACATAGTATACTCCAACATCTCAAGAAAAAAAACTATCAAGCTATTTTATACATTTTATCAATGTTAGATTCTAACACAAAAAGATTACTAATAAACAAAATAGAAAATATAATCTATACAAAATCATGCTTAAATAGAATTGCTATATCATATATATATATTACAAAATTAATTTGGAGAACTCATTGCTTTCCTTCTGTAAAATAAAAAATACAAATTTATGAACTACATATATTATCAAAAAATCAAACGAAAATTTTGGTACAAACTTATTTATTATACTAGAAATACAAATCTATACCCTTACTTATATTGCTCTTATTGGCACTACTTATTTTCCAAAAAAACAATTTCAGTATCCCCTACCCCTGAAATGTATTATGCAGCCCGTCCCAATCCCGGAGCTGGAATTGGTCATCAAATGGCTAATTGGATTGCAGGATATTGGTTTGCAAAATTTTTCCAATTACAATTTGCCCACCTTCCATTTTCTACAAAAAAATGGGAGAACTTTTTAGGATTTGGAATAGGAGAAACAAATGTAACAGAGCTCAAAAAGAAAGGTTACAAAATACGTAAACTCCCTTTATTCAGCGAAAAGAACGAAAAAGAAGTAGCATTAAATAAAAAAATCATTCAATCGTATTATGGGAAAAAGATAGTATTTATTGCAGAACAAGATCAATTCTATCAGGCACAATATGGAATAATGGAGGAGCTTAAGAACAAATTCTATCATGCACCTGCACGTAAAACAGATAAGCTTATTTATCAGAAAGAGCATTTCAATATAGCCATTCATGTACGAAGAGGAGATATTATGACAGATCCCAATAATCCTAACTTAGCCATGAGATACTTAAGTAATGACTATTTTGAAAAAGTACTTAATCAAACTCTAACATCTCTGCAGTGCAATAAACCAATTCACATTTACTTCTTCTCTCAAGGCCAACCTGAAGATTATCCAGAATTCAAAAAATTTCCAAATCTACACTGGTGTATGGATATGGAAGCACAAGAATCATTTTTACATATGGTCTATGCAGATTTATTAATTACCAGTAAAAGTTCATTTTCTTATAAACCAGCTCTATTAAATAAAGGAATAAAAATTTGTCCTAAAAATTTTTGGCATGGTTATCCAAATACCTCCGATTGGATTATGGTAGAAAATGATGGTGCTTTTGACACACACTCACTGTCATCGATATTTAAGAAACTGATAAATTAACATAATACAATGAACACAATACTACCTCTTTCCTTAAAAGTTTTAAGAAAACTTTATTTATCATACAATAAAAAAATAGAAACAAGAATTTCTTGTGAATCAAACCCAGAAACAGTTTCACAACTAATATTCAACAAATTAACAGATAATACTCCATGCATGATAGCAAGATTTGGAAGTACAGAATTATCAGCCTTGGTAAATTATTTAGGAGTAAATACCCCAAAACATTCATATATTAAATATATACAAGGTAAACAACCGGAATGGTGGTGGAGTAAAAATATCATGAACCAGATGCAACAGTGGAGCGGTTTCTTTCCTCCTACTCCTGAAAATATGCAAAAATTTGGAGATTTAATGATAAAAGATATACCAATGGTTGATATACTTGGTTCATGGCTCACACAGGAAAACTTTTTCAAAAACCAATTACAGCATGTACATTTCGTCAGATTAGAATTATTAAATCCCTATTGGTGTACAAATCCTTGGAGCAAAGCATTAGAAGGGAAAAAAGTCCTTGTAATACATCCTTTTATAGAAACTATAAAAAAACAATATGCTCGTAGAGAATTATTGTTTAAGAATCCAGATATCCTGCCTGAATTCGAATTGAAAACTATAAAAGCTGTACAAAGTTTAGGAGGTACCAACCAATTCAATAATTGGTTTGAGGCTTTACAATGGATGAAAGATGAAATGGACAAAACAGATTATGATATTTGCTTAATAGGTTGTGGAGCATATGGATTTCCATTAGCTGCTCATGCAAAAAGACAAGGGAAAAAAGCAGTGCATTTAGCAGGAGCCTTACAACTCTTATTTGGCATCAAAGGCAAAAGATGGGAGAACCCTCATTACGGAGAAAAAACATTAAAAAGACAAGGAGCATATAGCGAATTAATGAACGAATATTGGTGTTATCCCAACCAAGAAGAAACACCACAGTCTGCTAAATATGTAGAAAATAGTTGCTATTGGAAATAATATAAACTATAAAAATATGAAATACAAACTATTATCCATCAGAGGAGAAAAAGAAACAAATATTGGTGACTATGTACAAGCTTTAGCTTCAGCACAATTTATCCCACAAATAGATGGATTCATCAACAGAGAAGCTTTAAAAGCTTATAATCAAGAAGAATGTAAAGTAATTATGAACGGATGGTATATACATCATCCGGAACAATGGCCACCATCCGATAAAATTATTCCATTGTATGTAGCTGTACATTTCAATACATTAGCTCAAAAAGCATTATTATCAGAAGAAAGCATCAAATATTTAAAAAAATATGAGCCTATTGGATGTAGAGACACTTACACTCAAGATCTTTTAAATAAAAAAGGTGTGAATGCATATTTTTCAGGATGTATGACACTAACCTTAGGAAATAAATATAAAGTAGAAAATAACCAACGTGAAGATAAGTGTTATTTTGTAGATCCTTATTTTGTAACACACTGGACACCATTTGCATTACTGAAAAATTCCATTTACCTACTTTTGTATTGGAAGCCAATCAACATTATATCAAAGAAATATCCGGAAGATAAAAAAGGATTAAGAAAAAAACTAATCCTAACGACTTTCTACAGAGAATACAAAAAAATTTTCACTGAAGAAACTTTAATTAATGCAGAATACATCTGCCAACAAAACACATACTACAAAGAAAAATTTAAAACAGATGAAGAACGCCTGAAAGAAGCTGAAATACTGATAAAAAAGTATGCAAGAGCAAAATTAGTTGTAACTTCACGTATTCATTGTGCTTTACCTTGTTTAGGTTTAGAAACTCCTGTTATTTATACAGAAAATGCTTCACAGTCAGAAGCAAGCGCTTGTAGATTTGGTGGATTGAGAGAATTATTTACTATTTTAAAGTGGAATAAAAACAAACTGATCCCAGATTTTAAAGTCACACAAAAATTGTCGATAAATAACCATCCTACCAATAAAACACTTTGGAAAAAATATGCTGAAAATTTAATTGAAACTTGTAAACAATTTATTAATGATAAATAAATTTATACATAACAAATCATATCGTTTATGTATTTTAACTCTATTAATAACTATATTTTCAGGGTTGGAATGGAGTGGATTTAGTAATACAACGATGACTTGGATAGTTGATTTTATCTTCGTTTATATCCTTTTTCAATATAAAAATCAATCAAAAACCGATATATTAATAAATATTTATTTAACGTGGCTTCTTTTGGGGACAATAAGAGGTATATTTATTGTTGAAAACTATTGGGAATGGAAGCAACTCATTACGGGATTTTTATCTTTATCTATTCCAATGTTTATCTACCCATTTCAATATTGCAAAAATACACAAACAGTTTTATCTTTTTGGATAAAATATGCTATACCTCTTTTTGTAATATTTTTATTTTTTTTACCCAATGGATCTTATCATTTCTATTTAGGTCCTATTTTTTTATTAGGTTGTTTTCTTTCCTTTTTATCAAAGAGATGGAAAATTATCATAGGAGGATTACTTTTATTAATGTTTTTTTCAAACTTAGACGCTCGTAGCCAAGTCATAAAAGCATCAATTACAATATTAATAGCTATTGGAATTTACTTTTCCAGGTACATCCCTTATACTCTCATAAAAATTGTACATGCTATTTGTTACATAATTCCCATTATTCTACTCTCTTTAGGCATATCTGGAACATTCAATATATTCCAAGATTTATCAAAGAATGAGGGGAAGTATATGGAAACCAAAATCGTTAATGGACAAGTTATTGAATCAGATTTATCCACTGATACTCGTACATTCATTTACGAAGAGGTGATTGAATCTGCCCTAAACCATAATTATGTTATTTGTGGAAGAACGCCTGCAAGAGGAAATGATAGTGTAGCTTTTGGCTCTCACATTGCCGAAGAGTTAAAAACAGGAAAATATGAACGACATGCTAATGAACTTTGCCATACTAATGTGTTTACTTGGTTGGGCTTAATTGGAGTTATGCTTTATAGTCTTATTTACCTTAAAAGTTCCTATTTAGCAGTATACAAATCCAACAATATATATATCAAGATATTAGGATGCTATATAGCATTTCGATGGGCCTATGGATGGATAGAAGATATGAATCGTTTCAATATTATGAATATCTCTTTATGGATGATTATTGCAATGGGACTTTCTTCTCAATTCAGACAAATGAATGATATGGAATTTAAATTGTGGGTAAAAACGATTTTTAATAAAAAAATAAAATTATGAAAGTACTCTGGCTATCTGTTACAAGTGGATTATTTCAAAATATATCAACTAAAAATTATAATGGAGGCGGATGGATTGCATCCTTACAAAGGATTGTTCAAGAACAAGAAAATATCCAATTAGGACTTGCATTCTTATCCTCTACTTATTCCCACAAAGAAAAACAAGAAAATACAACTTATTATCCTATTTATACTCCTCCACAAAAAAGTTTAGCCAAATTAAAAGAATATTACGGAGGATATAAAAAATACAAGACAGAACAATATGTAGATGAAATTAATAGTATCATTCAGGATTTTCGTCCCGATGTAATCCATCTGTTTGGTATGGAAAACCAATTAGCTACTATATTAGGAAAAACAACAGTTCCCATAGTAGTACATCTACAAGGATTATTAGCTCCTTATGACAATGCATTTTTCCCTATTGAATTAAATAAAAAGTCTTTTTTATTTCCTTTTTCCATTAATGAGTGGATTCTACGTAATGGATATATTTACGCTAAAAACAATATTCATATTCGTGGAGAAAGAGAAAAAAAACTATTCAAAAAAGTAACTTACACTATGGGTAGAACAAACTGGGATTACCAAGTATCTCAGTTGTTAGCACCTCAGTCATACTATTATCATGTAGATGAAGTACTTAGAGACATCTTTTATCAAAAAGCCGGTAGTTGGAAATTGAAAAACCTCCCCAACAAACTAATTATTACCTCTACCATCTCCAATACAATTTATAAAGGATTGGATCTAATTCTAAAAACAGCATATCTACTGAAAACAGAAACAAATATTGATTTCGAATGGAATGTAATCGGTATTCATCCAAGTACTAAAATCATTCGTTTCTTTGAAAAAGCGACCCAGATAAAAAGCAACGAAGTCAATATTTACTACAAAGGGATATTAAATGCTGATGAGTTATGTGATAATCTCCTAAAAAGTCATGTCTATGTACATCCATCATACATTGACAATAGTCCCAACAGTGTATGTGAAGCACAACTCTTAGGTGTACCTGTTATAGGAACTAATGTCGGTGGAATTCCTTCTTTAATTAAAGATGATGTAAATGGTATTCTTATTCCTGCTAATGCTCCTTATGAATTGGCTTACCATTTAAAACAATTATATCAAAATCAAGAACTGTCTCAAGAGTTAAGTAAACAAGGATTTCTGACAGCGAGCCAACGCCATGATAGAGATAAGATTCTTACTGATTTAATAAAAACTTACCAAACAATAATAAATAATGAAACTAATCTATAAATCCATACGAAAAATATTCCATGTATTATTGAACTTCCTGGAAAAATTTATTTCAATAATTATATTATACGGTAACAATATTTCATTCAGTAATTTTCGAGCCTCAGGTATTCCCTATATTATGGTAGCTCGTGGAGGGAAATGCAAGATAGGAAAAAACTTTGCCATGAATAACGGCATAAAAGGAAATCCAATAGGATGTTATCAAAAATGCACCATTTTCGTAGATAGAGGAGCAGAACTTATTATAGGCAATAATGTAGGAATATCACAAACCGCACTAATCTGTACAAAAAAAATAACAATCGAAGATTATGTAAAAATAGGTGGAGGTGTATGTATTTATGATACAGACTTTCATTCACTAAACCCTAGTATCCGGAAAAGTACAGAAGACTTAAAACATAGAAAACAAAAAGAAGTCATCATAAAGGAAAATGCTTTTATTGGTGCTCACTCCATCATTCTAAAAGGTGTAACTATTGGAAAAAACTCCATTGTAGGTGCAGGGTCTATAGTTACAAAATCCATACCTGACAATGAAATTTGGGCAGGTAATCCAGCAAAATTTATTAAGAAAATCACAGAATAATCATGAAGACTATAGCTGTATTACTCACAGTATTCAATCGTAAAGAAAAAACATTAGAATGCTTAAAACGTATTTACAATCAAGAGAAGGTAGATAATTTTAAAATAGATATTTACCTTACCAACGACGGATGTACAGATGGAACTCCAGACGCTGTAAAAGAATTATATCCAGATGTAAAGATAATCAATGGTAATGGAAATCTTTTTTGGAACAGAGGAATGTATACAGCATGGGAAGAAGCTGCCAAACAAGATTATGACTTCTATCTATGGCTAAATGATGATACTCATATTTTTAATGACACGATTATTAATATGATAAATAGTTCTGATAGCAAACAGAACAAAGCTATTATAATAGCAGCGACAAGAGCAAAAGATCAGGAAATCACAACCTACAGTGGCCATAGCAAAAAGGGAGTCATCACTCCTAATGGAAATTTACAATCATGCGACACCTTTAATGGTAATTGCGTGCTTATTCCATCTTACGTATTCAAGATAGTTGGCAATTTAGATTGGAAATACCGACATGCCATTGGAGATTATGACTATGGTTGTAGAGCAAAAAAATTAGGTATAGAACTTTATGTTTCCCAAAAGTATTTAGGTATATGCGATAAAAACCCCAAGCCTCCTATTTGGGCACGTAAAGAAGAGCCACTCCTTAAAAGAATAAAAAATCTTTATTCCCCTCTTGGGTATGCAGAGCCGATTCCATTCTTTCATTTTGAAAGAAAAAATTTTGGTTTACCAACTGCTATAAAACATTTTATTACAATTCACATCCGAGTTCTATTCCCACAACTATGGAAACAATAAACTCACTAAAGCAACAGGTTTTTCAAACAGATTCCGAAATAGTACAACAAGTCTATCAAAATAGTGACAATTATCTGATAGAATACGATACAAACGGAGATAAAAATTATTGTGCTATTTATTTTTGCAGTAATGACATCTATTTTCCAAATAATGAGGAAATTTTTCAAAAAAGAATTATAGAAAAAAACTTTTTTGAATGGTATCATTCCCGTATTAAAAAAGCAAGTAAACATATATTTGTACGAGATATTTTTAAACAGTGGTATCTTGCCGGAATTAATCAAAAGATTAACACTCCCGATAAATTATTAGATTTTTTAAGAAAAGAGACAAAAGGATACCAATTGATTACGATAGGAAGTTCTGCAGGCGGATATGCAGCTATATTATACGGTTCTCTACTCTGCGCTAAACAAATACTCGCCTTTAATCCGCAGTTTGAATTAGAATCTTTATTAAAAAGAAGCTCTGAATATATAAATCCTCTTATTTTCAGAATCAAAGACGAACGTACACGTTATTTTAACATCATACCTTATATAAACAAAGATATTGATATTTTTTATTTCTATTCTAACGAATCACAATGGGATATAGAGCAAAACAAACAAGTAAAAAACTGTTCAAAAATTCATAAAATTGCATATAATTCCCGCCATCACGGAATTCCTTTTTTAAAAGTAGCTTTACCAATTACCATTAATTTAGAAAAAAATAAATTGATTGAATTTTCTAAAAAATCTCATAATCCCATATTCTTTACTATACAAATGGTAGGAATAAGACGAACAATCCAAGGTTTTATACAACAAACATATCAGGCTTATAAAAAGAGACGTAAATAAATTTATCATAACAATGGAAAGAATAAAAGATATAAATATCGCCGTAGCCGGAACCGGTTACGTCGGTCTCTCTATTGCCACACTATTGGCACAGCATCATAAAGTAACTGCAGTAGATGTAATACCTGAAAAGGTAGAGAAGATCAACAATCGTATCAGTCCGATACAGGATGAATACATCGAAAAGTATCTGGCAGAAAAAGAATTGAACCTCACCGCTACATTGGACGGAAAAGCTGCTTACAAAGATGCAGACTTTGTAGTGATTGCAGCTCCGACCAATTATGATCCGGTGAAAAACTACTTCGACACCAGCCATGTGGAAGAAGTAATTGATTTGGTACTGGAAGTAAATCCGGATGCCATTATGGTGATTAAAAGTACCATTCCTGTAGGTTACTGCCGTAGCCTGTATGTGAAGTATGCAGAGAAATTTGCAAATACTCCTGCTCTTGCCGGAAAGAAATTCAATTTGCTTTTCTCTCCGGAGTTCCTGCGTGAAAGCAAGGCACTGTATGATAATCTCTACCCCAGCCGTATCATCGTAGGTATCCCTAAAGTTATCAAAGGACAGGATAAGGAAAACGAGGCAATTGCTTCCATTGCAGGAGAACATCTGGAAGAGGCAGCTCATACTTTTGCAGGTCTCTTGCAGGAAGGAGCTTTGAAAGAGAATATCGACACTCTTTTTATGGGAATGAAAGAAGCGGAAGCAGTAAAACTGTTTGCCAACACTTATCTGGCTCTGCGTGTATCGTACTTTAACGAACTGGATACCTATGCTGAAATGAAAGGTTTGGATACACAGGCGATTATTCAGGGTATCAGTCTGGACCCGCGTATTGGTTCGCATTACAACAATCCTTCATTCGGTTATGGGGGCTATTGCTTGCCGAAAGATACCAAACAGCTGTTGGCTAACTACCAGGATGTACCGGAAAATCTGATTGAGGCGATTGTAGAATCGAACCGTACCCGTAAGGACTTTATTGCAGACCGTGTACTGCATATGGCGGGATATTATGATTATTACAACCGTGGCGATTATAATCCTTCTGAAGAAAAGAATTGTACTATCGGTGTATACCGTCTGACTATGAAATCTAACAGTGATAACTTCCGCCAGAGTTCTATTCAGGGAGTGATGAAGCGTATCAAGGCGAAAGGTGCGACTGTCATTATTTATGAACCGACCTTGGCAGACGGTAGTACTTTCTTTGGCTCACAGGTGATTAATAACTTGGATGAGTTTAAGAAACTGTCCCAGGCTATCATTGCTAACCGCTATGACAACTGTCTGGATGATGTGAAAGAAAAGGTGTATACTCGTGATATTTTCAGAAGAGATTAAACAAGAAATTATGACATGGAAAGAATGTAAAAAATTAATAGATAGCGACAGAAAAAGATTAACAAAATCCCAATGGGGAGGGATAAAATATCTCATTTTCAATGCTTCATTCCGAATTACTTTCTGGTTTAGAATTGGAAGTTACCTAAAAACCAAAAGAACAATACCATATAAATTGCTATATGGTATTGTATTTCTTATTCACAAACATAACCAATACCTAACAGGAATACAGATATCTTTTGGAACTCCCATAAAAGAAGGAGTCATGTTTGGACATTTCTCGGATATTGTCATAAACAAAGGATGCACCATTGGTAAAAACTGTACTATTTTTCAAGGAGTAACAATAGGCAGCATCCGAACAAACAAAGCTAAAAGCGGAAGTCCTACCATAGGAAATAATGTTGTAATTTCTCCCGGTGCGAAAATAATAGGTAGAATCACTATTGGAAACAATGTATTCATCGCACCTAATTCTGTAGTTATTCATGACATACCGGACAATACCACAATTGGAGGTATACCGGCTAAAATTCTTAATTATAACGGAGCAGAAAATTGCTCCTTTTACACCTCTGATTAGTATGAAAAAAATATGCTGTATATTTAACTATCCACCACATTATAGAAAGAATATCTATCAACTGATGGATAGAGAACTAAATTGTGATTTCTATTTTGGAGAAAATGTACCTGGAACACTCAAAAAAATGGACTGTTCCATTTTAAAAGGTTTTAGGTCATTCTTTAAAAATAAAATCTATAAAAGTAAAATTATCTGGCAATGTAATACACTTAAATTACTATTTGACAAACACTATGATACATATATATTAAGTGTAGATACAGCATGTATTTCGGAGTGGTTTTTTCTTTACCTTGCTAAAATAATTGGTAAAAGAACTTTCTTATGGACACATGGATGGTATGGTAATGAAAGTTTTTTCTCTAGAATAAGAAAAAAAACTTTTTATTATCCGTCAACTGGACTATTGCTATATAGTAATTATGCTAAACAACTACTAATCAAACAAGGTTTACCTAAAAACAAACTCTATGTGATTGCTAATTCATTGGATTATGACAAGCAAAAAGAGATACAAAAATCTCTACAAAAGGAGACTATATATCAAGAACAATTTGGAAACAACAACCCGGTTATCTTATTCATTGGTAGATTAGAGCCTAAAAAGAAATTATCCAACATATTGGCGGCTATTAAACTATTGAAGGAAAAATCAATCTTCATTAATTGTATCTTTATAGGTGAAGGTAGCGACAAAGAAAATCTAAAAAATATCGCACAACAATTAGAATTAACAAACTCTGTTTGGTTCTATGGTGCCTGCTATGATGAAATTAAAATTGCATCATTAATATATAATTCAGACATTTGCTTATCTCCTGGAAATGTTGGATTAACCTCTATACATGCTTTAACATTTGGAACACCTGTCATTACTCATAATAACTTCTGTAATCAAATGCCTGAATTTGAAGCCGTAGAAGAAGGAGCTACCGGTTTATTCTTCAAAGAAGGAGATATAAATGACATGGTGCAGACAATAGAACAATGGTTAAAACAACACCCTCACAAGACACCGGAACTTATAAAAAACTGCTATCGTATCATCGATGAAAAATATAATCCACATTACCAAATGGAAATAATAAAACAAGCTATTAAAATATTATGAAAGTTTTCCATATCATCAGCCATTTTGATTTAGGAGGAGCTGAAAGAGTAGCTATTAATATTGCCAAATCAAAATCTCCAGACTTTCAATACTTCCTTTTTGAAGTTGTAAAAGGAGAATCTTCATTTACCAATGAACTGAAAAAAGAATTGGAACAAAATGATATAAATTATTATTGTTCTCCTTTTAAAAATAAGAAAATAGCTCTTTGTCTGTTTTGGAGTTGGTTTATTATAAAGTATGCAACAATTAAGCCCAATATCATACATACACATACAGAAATCCCTGATTTAGCTTTGTGGATCTTTCGAAAAATAGCTTGGATTCTTTTTTGGATAAAGCCTAAATATATCAGAACGATTCATAATACGGAACTTTGGAATGAATGGAAAGGAATTGGCAAAATTGTAGAGCGATTTTATATAAAAAAAAATTGTAATATTGCTATATCCACTTCTACACAACAAAAATATCAAGAAGCCTATGGAGGTATACTCCCTCCTATTATCTATAACGGTCTGGAAATAAAACCACAAAGAAAATTTTCTAATATTCAAACAGATAAAATCAATATCCTTTTTGCCGGCCGACTGGAATATCAAAAAGGAATAGACGAACTAATTGCTATAGTAACTGCGCTGAAACAAGATAAACGTTTTTTCTTCCATATCATCGGAGAGGGTTCTATGAAAGAAAAACTGACTAATGCCATACAAGGACTAAATAATGTAACTTTATATCCTAAAGTATATAATTTATCGGAATATTTAGGATCTTTTGACTATCTATTTATGCCTTCTAATTTTGAAGGGCTTGCTTTAATGCCCATAGAAGCAAGTTTAGCACATACACCTTCTATCATAAATACGTGTCCAGGATTAAGTGATACTCTTCCTAAGAACTGGGAACTAGCAGTAGAAAATAACTCCATCGAAGATTTTCTAACCATTTTCAACCACCTGCCTCAGTATGATTATCCATATCTGTGCGAAAAAGCCTATCAATTTGCAAGTATCCATTTTTCAATAGAAAAAATGCAACAAGAATATGAAAGAATCTATAAACAGTAAAATGAGAGTGCTGTTTATCATGCACATGCCCCCTCCTGTTCATGGAGCAGCCATGATGGGGAAATATATTCACGACAGTCGTGTAGTGAATAAAACATTTGATTGCCACTACATCAATCTTGCCACAGCAAAAGACTTGGCCGATATAGGAAAGATACGACTGCAAAAGTTTACGCAGTTTTATCAATTGCTAAGTAAAATCCGTAAAGAAGTAAAACGTATCCGACCGGAGTTAGTATATGTAACTCCTAATGCAAAGGGAGGGGCTTTCTACAAGGACTTTATCGTGATACAGATGCTGAAAAGCATGAGATGCAAGGTGGTAGTGCATTATCATAATAAAGGGGTATCGCTAAAACAAGATAAGGTAATAGACAATCTGCTGTATCGTATCTTCTTTAAGAAACTGAAAGTTATTTTACTGGCTGAAGCACTTTATGCGGATGTACAGAAGTATGTAGCGCGTAAGGATGTATTTATCTGTCCGAATGGGATTCCAGAAGCGTTGACAGCCGAACCTTCTGCGATAAGACATAATGCAATTCCTAAACTTTTATTTTTATCGAACTTACTGATTGATAAGGGAGTATTTACCTTACTGGATGCTTGCAAGATTTTGAAAGAAAAAGGATATCAGTTTACCTGTGATTTTGTAGGAGGCGAAACGGCTGATATTAATGCTGAACGGTTTAATCAGGAAGTTGAAATACGCGGACTGAATGAATGCGTATGCTATAAAGGGAAAAAATACGGGGCTGAAAAAGAAAAAATACTGAAAAGTGTAGATCTATTTATTCTTCCAACTTATAACGAATGCTTTCCACTCGTATTACTAGAAGCCATGCAGCAAGGATTACCCTGTATTGCTAGCAATGAAGGAGGTATTGCGGATATTATTATCCCCAATGAAACAGGGTATATTGTACCCAAAAAGTCGGCACAGGACTTGGCTGATAAAATAGAAATCCTATTAAAAAACAACTCCCTACGCTCTAAAATGGGAAATAAAGGATTAGGACGATATAAGCAACACTTTACTTTAGAAGTTTTCGAAAATAATATTACAACTATATTAAATAAAGCGATTCAATAATATAAAAACCAACTTCGTGAAAACCAATCAACTCAAGCTACTCATACTTGTGCTTTCAAGCACAATTGCTTTAACGATATCAGCACAACAAAATACCTCTACCCTAACCTACCGGGTTGAAACGTCTGGAAATGTATCGGAAGGTACATACGCTCCACTTTGGTTTACTGCCAACCAATATGGATTGTCGAGCAATGAAACTAAAAGCCGTCGTCGGCATGCGCGAAGGCCAGAAGCGCCGCCTTACGATCCCCGCTCATCTCGGCTACGGCGCCTACGGCGTCCCGGGCTGCATTCCGCCCAACGCTACGCTCATCTTCGAAGTCGAGCTCGTGAAGGTCTACTAAGACCGGATTGAGGCCGCTTCGGCAGTCATGAAAAAAGCCCGCGTCAGCGGGCTTTTTTCATGACTGTTTGCAACAGGTCGACTTATTGAGCGTTGAACACGGGAAGGCCCGCATTGGCGAGGAGCTCGGCCGTCTCGTAAACGGGGAGTCCCATGATGCCGGTGTAGCTGCCCGAAATGTTCGAGATGAAGATGCTCGCAAGGCCCTGGATGCCGTAGCCGCCCGCCTTGTCGTAGGGCTCGCCGCTGTTGGCGTAGGCCTCGATTTCGGCGTGCGTGAGCTCGCGGAAGCTCACCGTGGAGTGCGAAATGCGCCAGTCGCAGGCCGTTTCGGAGAGGCCGACGTAGACGGCGGTGCGCACGTCGTGGGTGCGGCCGGAGAGCTTTTCGAGAAAGAGGCAGGCCTCGTCGAAGTCGCGGGGTTTGCCGAGGATCTCGTTGCCGAGGCTCACGACGGTGTCGGCGGCGACGATGGGCAGGCGCACGCCCGCGAACTCGCCCGCGTTCTTGACGCCGAGGCCCTCAAGGAACTTGTTGCGCGCGGTGCGCAGCACGTAGGCCTTGGGCGCCTCGTCGGGCAGGACGACTTCGTCGCCCTCGAAGGCCATGAGCGTATGGGCGTTGCTCGCGATGACGCGAACGTCGTAGCCGAGGCGTGTGAGCAGGTCGCGGCGGCGCGGGCTCTTGCTCGCAAGGAAAATCGTTTTGCTGGACATCGGTGTCAGGCTCGATGGTAGGGATGGCCTGCGAGGATCGACCATGCGCGGTAGATCTGCTCGGAGAGCATGACGCGCGCAAAGGCGTGCGGCAGGGTCATCGACGAAAGCCGGATCGTCAGGTTGGCCCTGGCCTTCACCTCGGGGGCGAGGCCGTCGGGGCCGCCGATCACGAAGACGGGCGTTTCGCCGTCGGCGCGCCAGTGCGAGAAGTGTCTGGCGAGGTCCATCGTCGTGAGATCCTTGCCGTGCTCGTCAAGCACGACGACGAAGTCGTCGGGTTCGATGGCGGCGAGGATGCGCTCGGCTTCAGCCGCCATGAGGCGCGCGGAAATCCTCTTGTTATTAGACGATG
>OGXG01000664.1_pt1 | contig 18736 bp, 23 predicted proteins | sample 1576251 | NCBI WGS metagenome assembly OGXG01 (sample SAMEA3541533, study PRJEB24748) | human gut metagenome | biome: human gut; feature: human-associated habitat; material: faeces | place: China | collected 2012
ACAAGCTGCAAGCAATATCCAGCCGATGCCTGAGAAAACGAAAATTTCCTGAAACTTATCAAAGCCCTTGCTTTTGTCGTCAAAGCAGAGCGAGAACAATCTGAGCAGCTTTGCAAACAACAGCATAACAGTTGCCGAAAGGAAAAATCTTTTCAGTCTTACAAGACTGTTTGAGAACCAAATAAGGTAAATAACCATAAATACAGCCATACCGAGAATGCCCGAATCGCTGTCGGCAGTCATAAGAGCCGCAAAGCCAAATCCTGTTGCTACAAGATAAATTACTCTGAGCAAGGTCTTTTTCGTGATAACCGACATTGCAATCATAACAGGCATTGCAATACAGATGTAGCTTGAAAGCAGATTTTTGTTGCCGATTGTTGAAGTGAAGTCGGTAATAGTCTGTTGGTCGGTGAGAAGAGTAAACATCCCGAGAGGATCAATATAGAATGAGTTAAGCACCGCAAGTGCAAAAACTATCATTGAACCGAACGCAAGCGCAACGAATATGTATTCAAAATATTTAAAGCACCTTGTAATCATAAAATATGCTGCTGTGTAAAATGCCATAAGCACAAGACCGTTGTTTCGTCCCTGAGTACCCAGAAGTGCATCCGAAGGGTTTGCAGACAACAGCGTTGAAATGACATTTATCCCGAGGAATACAATAAATGCCCAGTCCATAAACGAAAGCTCTTCATACAAATGCTTTGGTTTAGGCTTTTCAAGCTTTGAGTCTTCCGGCGGTTTATCAACGCTTGCGGTCATAATAATAAGAAATTCCGCAATAACGAGAATACCCGTCAATATAATGAAAAAGTAATACTTATCGTGCCTGATGTTAAAATATGCGTCCGTGAAAAACAACGGAAAAAGCGTGAACATAATAAGCAGATAGTAGTTTGTGAGCGCCTGCTGTACCGAATATTTTTCTTTGGGTTTGGCAGGCGGATTTTTATGCTTTGCAGAAGTCATAATAAAATAACCTTTCAATATAATGTACTTCAATTTTATAACGCACACACGATGTTGTCAAGAAATAAAGTAAGTTGAAAGCTCTGGTTTTCGACTTGTTTCGATTGGCATATGCTTGCAAAAGAACAATAATTGCATATTTTTCGGCACTTTTATTCCCAAATTAATACTTGTGGAAAAATTAGTATTGTATTTATCTCCGTAAAATGGTATAATTCCCCTTGAGGTGTATTTCCATATTTGCAGGACAAAGACTTTTGTGAAAATTGTTTATGAATTTATCTATTTGCAGATTGGGTGGTTTTATGAAAAAATTAGTTGTTTTTGGCTTTGACGGCACTCTTGCCGACACAGCCCCCGGAATTTTATATTGTTTCAATACAACAGCAGTTGCAATGGGCTATGAGCCTGTTGAACACAGCGCACTCTACGGAGTAATCGGCACACCGCTTGAATACGGATTTAAAACGCTCTTTAATATGAGTGATGACGAAATTGAATATGCCGTAAAGAATTACAGTAAGCTTTATTCCCAGAAAGGAAAAGAGATGTTCACCGTCTATGACGGAATTTATGACGCTCTTCGTGAACTCAAGAAAAGCGGTTTTAAGCTTGCAATAGCAACTCAAAAGCACAGAATGTTCACAACGGATATTCTTGAAACCTACGAGGCGTCGGATGTTTTCGACGCAGTATGTGCAACAGATGTCGGTACAAACCTCACAAAGAGTCATCTGCTTTTGCAGGCGTGTGAGCAGACAGGAGTTTCTGTTGAAGAAAGTATCCTTGTCGGCGACAGCACAATCGAGGCAAAGGGTGCGGAAGAAATAGGTATGGACTTCCTCGCTGTGCTATACGGCTGGGGCTTTAAAACCAAGGAAGAAACCGAAGATTACAAATGCGTCGGCACAGTGTCATCTCCGGCAGAAATCTCTCAAAAAGTCATGGCACTTTGATTACGGTTAGTGCGTGTAAAACAGTGCATAAATAGGATTAAAATTGTAATTTTCCAAAAACAAATCGGGCAGTCATAACGATTGCCTGATTTTTTTATGCAAATTTAATTCTGTATAATAACAATGATACAACGATATACTTTTGCTTGTAAACGGGATGTTTGATAAACAGAAATATGATAGTACGGAATTGATATTGTTAAATTCTTATACATAAATTTTAAAAGTTAATTTAAAATAATATTGAATTTTCACATATTGTATGCTAAAATAAAAATGCCAAACAAAAATTTAATTTTAAGTTCACCTAAGTGTGTATTTTTATTTCGGTAAAAATACAGGCTTTGTTTTCACACCTTATAAGTGAAATATTGTGTCGCAACAATCAAAGCTATGTATTTTTCGTGCGTAGCTTCAGCTACGCACTTTTTGTTTTATGCGAAATTATGCGAAAAATATTTGCTTTTTGAAAAAATTTGAAAAATTTTAAAATTTTTCGGATTTTATAAAATCAAAAGCCGTTTTAAATTGTCTATATTATGAAAGGAAATGAGAGGAGGTCATTTTATGAACATTTCCCACTTAGTAGAGAAAATTAAGAAGGGAGATAACAAATCATTTGAAAAGCTCTACAAGCTTACAGAGCGTGAAGTGTGGTTTACTTGTATCAGCTTTTTAAAGAACGAAACAACCGCACAGGACATTATGCAGGAAACTTACATAACGGCTTTTTTAAAAATCCAATCTTTGGAAAAATCATCACAAATCAGAAGTTGGCTTAACAGAATTGCCGTTAATAAGTGCAAAAATTATTTGAAAGGTAAGGGTGAAATCCAACTGGATGATGAAATTTTTGAAAATCAGGCAATAGTTGACGAGCGTATATCAATTCCCGAAGAATACATTTCAGACAAGGCAAAGAGAGAAATTATTCTTTCGATTATGCAGGAAGTACTGTCCGATGTTCAGTATCAGACAGTGATTATGCACTATTTTAATGAAATGACTGTTGATGAAATCGCAGAAGTCTTTGAATGTTCAAGGGGTACTGTGCTTTCAAGGCTCAATTATTCAAGGGCAAAGATGAAAACTGCAATTGAAGATTACGAAAACAAAAGCGGTGACAAGCTTCACGGTGTTGTTGTTGTACCTTTCTTTACAACTATTTTCAAGGAAGAAGCAAAGAGCCTTGCAGTACCGAACATTACAATCAAGCTCCCGAACGGACAGACACTTGCAACATCTGCAACAAAAGGCTTTGCGACAGGTGCAAAGTCAACAGTTTCATCTATCGTAAAGGCAACAGCAACTGCGACAGTAAAAACCAAGGTAATTGCCGTTGTCTGCGGTGCTACAATACTTGCAGGCACATCAGCAGTCGGCATAAGCATTCTTGCAGGCTGTAACGCTGAGAAAGAACCGACAGAACCGTCAGTAATATCTTCAACCGTACAGACTTCAACTGTATCATCTGAGGTCAGCAAGGCTATTGAGGATAACGGTCTAAAAATCGACAAAGATGGCAACATCACTGATAAGAACGGTAAGAAAGTCGAAGTAAAAGACGGCAAAGTAGAAGTAAAAACCGACGACGGTAAGACAGTTACAGTTAAGGTTAACGATGTAAAAACTACGGTATCTAACAACAATAACAGCAACAAGGGTAACACCGAAAAGAAAGAAGATACCAAGTCAAATACATCAAAGAAAGACAACACTTCTTCAAAGACTGATACTAAGAAGGACAATTCATCTTCAAAGGCAGATACTTCAAAGAATGACCAGAAGCCAACTCAGAAGCCAACTCAGAAGCCAGTATCTAAGCCGAGCGAATCTTCAAAGGTTCAGCCAGCGACTAAAGACCCCCACGAAGGTAAGACATATCACGAGGCGGTATATAAGTACTATAAGCATCACGATGCAGTGACAAAAGAACACAGAAGAGAGTGGATTGTAACAGGTACTCACGAGGAACCAGTATATAAGACAAGATGGGTAAACATTTGTAATAATTGTGGTATAGAATTAGAAGATGCTAATTTCAGAAGAGAGCATCTTACTTGGGAATTGAAGACAAACGGTGCAGGTGCTTATCATGCTGAAGAACGACAGGTTCAGGTAGGCACAAAGACAGTAGAAGACGGTTATTGGAAAGAAGCATACACAGAAACAATCTCTCCAGCTTACGACGAGGAAGTATCTGCAAATGATAACTGGGATAAGAAAGTTCTTGTTAGAAAAGCAGGTTGGTATTAATTATCTATTTTTATATCTTTTATATCATAAAAATAAAGAACTCGGAATTCGTTAATTTGAATTTCGAGTTCTTGAATTGTAAAGATAATAATTAGTTGATTTAGATGACTAAACAAAACATATGGATAGGCATCAATTTTCCTTTAGTAGTTTAAATAAGTTTTCTACGCTGTTTTTTGCTTCATCCTTTATTATAGAACTGTCGAGCATAGCTTTATCAAAAAGTTTCTGAACCACGTTATCATAATTAATATAATCCTTCTTTGCATAATCATATGAATTATGTGGAGAAGCAAGTGCACTATCTAATGTTAGTATGGCTGTAGTGTTATCATCGACATTTTGGTAATCATTTATCTTACATTTATGACACAAAATCACAGCTTGTGTGTATTCTACATGAGCTAAAGATATTAAAATTTTATTATTACCACACTCATGATACCTCTGTTCAAATATTTGATAAGCTAGATTAGCATCTCTATGGCTTTTTTCAAACAATTCGATTTTTTTATCATAACCACTTTCACTGGAAGCCAATTTTATATAACATTTTGCCCTTTGGTGAAGATAATTTGGATCATTAGATAAGTAGCAATTTAATCCTTCATATATCTTAGAAATAAGCACTAAACTATCTCTTCCATAAATCCTAAAAATCATATTAATATTGTCGAATAAAATAAATTTTTTATAAGATTGCTTATTGTACTTTAATATATCTGGTTTTCCTTCTGTTTCTATTATTTTTGAAACTATATATTTAAAAGCATTAACAATAATCTTATGGTGTTCAGCGTTTTCTGAAAATAATTCCAGTTGTTTATATAGCCAATATTCCGCATTAACTACATATTTTTGAGGGGAGTTATCACTAGCGCTTATTTCAAAATTCCAAGTTTCTTCAAGATCTATTAATGGATATGCTCTTGATTTTTGATTATAAATTTCACTCAATATATTAAATTTTAAAACTTGAGATGAATAGACTTTTTTCTCAATTGCTAATATTATTAATGTAGCAATTTGCTTTTCAGTATCAAATGACAGCTGAATTTTATTGAATTTATTACTTGTAGATATTCTATTGTTACTGCTTAAATCAAGTATATTATCTAATATAGTTTTACTTTTATTGATTATACCAATACCAGTACCAGTTAATTTTGAATTTATGTTTTTGGCTTCATCACTTGAAAATTTATTATCTACACTTTTTATAGAAAAATTACGCTTATTGATTATCTTATCATCTTCTAATAGCCTAATTAAACCAAATAGTTCGCTGTTGCCTTTTAACGAAAAAATTATTGCCTTATTGTTATTACTTTTTAGTAAATATAATTTTTTCATAATCAGTTCTATTTGATTTATGGATAATGAATTACTATCAAATAAGAATATGGAATTTTCCTTGTTTAATAAATTTATAAATGCTTTATCAGAAATTCTGTCTTTGGTTTCAAAAATAAATATGTCTTGATCTTTAATTTTGGTAGCAATATCGTAAAAAATGTAAGTCTTGCCTGAATAGCTACTTCCGATTACAAATTGTAAATTAAATTTTTCTATATCTGTTATTATATTTTTTGTTATTTCACGACTAATAAAAAAGTGAGGAAGTATAATTTTGTTTTTGTTTACTAAACTTTTACCATATAAGAAAAAAGATTTATTTGTTTCAAACGAGTCATCTGATTGTTCAACAATAAAACTTTTATAATTATCTAAATCGTCAGTAGCTATTTTTTGAGTTTCAACCCAGGATTTATAGATTTTCTGATAAATATCATCATAAGAATTAAACTTAACTATATGAGTAATTCCAAAACTTTCATACTTCATGCTTTCAAGTTTAGTAGGTTCTCCTACAAAACATAAGTATCTGCTCGTAACGCATTCGCAACGCTCATCTGGAAGAACAGTTAATATATCAATTTCGTCATTTAAGCTACATCCTATAAACAATAAGTTTTGGTATAAAGCATCATGATTTAATTTGTTTAAAAGGACTTTGTTACTTTCTAAACTTGTTGCGTACTGTTTACTTGAAAAAATAATTGAATTATAATTTCCATAATTAATTAAATTATTCACATCACCATGTAATTTAATAACACAATTAAACTCGTCAAAGACAGATTCAATTACATTCTCATTATTACAACAGATAGTATGATTAAATTTACTGTTTTTTTCGATTGCATCATCAATATTTAGTGTGTAAATGTAGGGCCATTCAATTTTTAAAAAGTCAATCTTATTTTTCTCTCGGATTTTCACATCGGTAAAATTGGAAACAAAGTAATTCCTTTTGTCAATATCATCAATCTGCTTGATATATAATTCAGCTATTTGAGAAAAAGGTTCATTGTACATCTTTTCCTTACTGTCTTTAAGCTCTTCAAATTTATTACACAAAGAATCAATCATATGTTCTTGATAGTCTTTTCCTGACGGAACTTTTCCATTTTTTGCTTCGCTATTAAGAGTAAAACCTGAACCGATTATAGGAATAATCATTTTACGCTTTAAGTTTTTCATAAACGTGTCATATATATCACTAAAGTTAACTATTTCCACAAAATATCACCTCAATAATTTTAGTTTTTATATTATATCATATATTGTCAAAAAGCACAACAAAAAATTGAAAATTTTTGTAAAATAAAGAGGTTAAGCATTAGAAAAAATTGCTTAACCTCTTTGTTGTTTTAATAATAAAAAATCTTTTGTGTTACGGTGTAATAAATTTTAAAAATATATTATCTTGTTTCCTTGAAAATCGGCAGGCAAACTAAAATGACAGTAAGTTTGACAGTAAGTTTGACTGCATTTTATCTTGTTTTAACTTAATTCAAAATTACTCAACTGAATTTTTGAAATCTCAAAAACCCAGTGTTTAAGCCACTTTTAAGGCATTTTAAGTAATTTTGGCAAAAAATAAAAGGCGGTTAAAAAACCACCTTTTTTGGTCGAGGTGACAGGACTTGAACCTGCGGCATCTTGGTCCCAAACCAAGCACTCTACCAAACTGAGCTACACCTCGAAATGTTGTTTAATAACAACAGCTTGATTATTATATACCATATTTTCGGATTTGTCAACATAATTTTCGTTTTTTATTCAAAATTAATTCAAATATTTTGAAAATCACCATAAAACAGACCGACAATGCGATACAAAACAGCCGTCCCTGCATAAGAAACGGCTGTTGGTGCAGGTAACTTGCAAGGGGGATAGGAATGGGGAAAATGGGGGATTTTGTTAGCTATATGTAAGCTACGGAGCATAATTATGAACAATTCAAGATAATATAAGACTATATTTTGTTGATTGCATTCACTAATTCTTTTGGGTTTATGTGGGTGTAAACCTTTTCGGTCAAGTCCATTTTCGACTTGTGACCGACTATTTTTTTGATGATTGTGTGGTTCACATTTGCCGATACAAGCATTGAAATGCAGGTGTGTCTTGTTTCGTGTATGGTGTGGTCAAATCCTAAATCATTTTGCAGAGGTGTCCAGTAGTTGCGTTTAAAGTTATCGTATTTCAGCGGCTTGCCATTGGTATTATTCAGAACATATCCACATTGAGAATCGCTGATGAATTTCTGCCAAAATGGCAATACTTTGTCTGCTATAGGCACGGTTCGTACACCTGAATCGGTCTTTGAACTTTCAACAAAGAAAGTTTGTTCGTCAAGGTTTACATTTGAAATTTTTAGGTCGAGCAATTCGGACACACGCACTCCCGAATAAATCAGCATAAGCACTATTTTTACCGAATCAAGATTTGAATATTCCCACAAAAGATTTATTTCGCTTTCCGAAAACTCCCTGCGTGCTCGTTTTGTTTCATCTGACTTGGTATTGATTTTCAATTTTTCTGCAAGATTGTTATGGAGCATATCGTGAAATATGCAGTATTCGTAGATTTTGTTCAACAGAATTTTAATTCGCCTAACCGATTGATAACCGTTGTGGCAGTTATCGAGAACTCGTTGCATATCAATGATTTTTATATCGGACATCTTGCGATTGTATAATATTGAGCATTGTTTGTATGCCGCATTATACTGTCTTTTGGTGTTCGGATTTGTGTCTTCGGTGATGAACTCCTTGTACCAAAGTTCATGAATTTCTGAAAAAGTGCGTCTTGCCGAATCAACATCAAACGGGTTTTGATTGTAATCAGCAAGAGCGTTCAGAGCTTTCGGCTTGTTGGGAAAGTAGCCTATAACTCTGCGTTCCTGATTGCGTGTTTCTTTGTTGTAGCCTATTGTCACGCAGGCAACCCACGGATTGCGCCTGTTTCCGCTCAGCTTATAAACAGAGCCGTAGCCGTTAGGCAGTTTCATTTTATACACTCCTTTTACTTAAAAAAGGGTGCAAAAATCCCTTGTGCTTTAAATTACTTGAAAAACACAAGGGAATGTGATACAATTATTTTGCGTGTAATCGTATCATCTGCACCCTGTGTGGATGATTCCGCTCTGTTCGAGGACCAGTCGAGCAGGGCGGATTTTTATTGCTTTATCAACTCATCAACTGTGACATTGAATATTTCTGATAATTTAATCAAAGTTTCAATTGACGGTTGCATTTTACCTTTTTCATAATTAGAAATCGTTGTGCGGCTAAGGCATAATACCTTGCCCAAATATTCTTGAGTGAATTCTTTATTGGTTCTGAGCCTTTTTAAATTATCACCAAAAGCCATTGTTTACACTCCTTTTTCGTGCTTTTTATTTGAATTGTATATACAAACGGCTGAAAATCATTATAATAAGATAGGGGGTGAGTTTTATGAAAAAACTAACAAGAAAAATTTATGGTATGCTTTCTTATGTTTTCTTTGTTTTAGCTGTTTTTTCTCTGTTTCTCAATGCTGTATCCCTTGTGGCAAACTTCTTTATTAAAGACTTTACAGTTGCTTTGTGGGAAGTTGCGTTTCTTCCGGTCATTATAATTTTTGCAATCAGGCATTATCGTCCAATATATCCTGATTGTCTTGCATAAGACTATTTAAATCTACTATGTTATTATTGATGAGACGAACATCAAGCTTTTGGATAGCTTCCAAGACTTTTTGTTCGTTTTCTTCTGCCATTTTTAATTTATTCAATTCTGCATTTAACCTTTTCTCTTTGATTTCTTCTTCTAACATTTGGTTTGTCAATTGTTTATCTTTAAGTTCCTCTTTTGTTTTTTCATTTTTACGCTTTAATTCATATGTTTTGCGATTTTGTCTTCTGTCAACTATTTTTTTGATAAAATTTATTATTCCGAGTGTTTTTATTTCACAGTTTTTGATTTTTAAAGAACCACCAAATAAAATTACATAAGTAGTAACAATTGGAATAACATAATCTTTAAGTATATTTAGTCCATCTAAAATTATCTGAAAAGAAATATCACCCGGTGAATTAAGAGCAGTTCGTACATTCATTTGAGCAGTTTCGTTATACAGCATCTCAGTCACAAAGGTTGAAAATCGATTGAAACTTACTGCGTCAATGCCTTCCTTGTTTTCAATTTTGAATGTTAAAGACAATGTATTCTTAAATATGTAACACCCATAACAAGCATTTAAAATGAGTTCTGCATATTCGTTTAAAGAGCTAAGACTGTGGTGATTTCCGAAAATAGCTTTTGCGAGGTATGGATTGATACTGTGCAAATCAACTACATCAATTATTTCTATTTTTCTTCTTTTTATATAAGGACATGAAACCAGTGAAGTTTTGTGGAAATTTTCTTCAATTTGCGTATGGACTTCAAGTTCTTTAGTTGATGTGAATTCCTCGTTTTTATTTTCGTAATATTCACCTATCTTAGCAAAAGCCACGGAGTAATTACCTACTATTACAATAATATCATCGTTCTTTAATTCGCAGACAAACCTGCGGCATTTATTCAGAGATGTAGTGGGGTTCTTTTCGGGATATTTGGATTTTAATTCTTCTTTTAAATCGGAAAATTTAGAATTGTCTTTTAAATGTTCTTGCAAGACTATATTCCAGCCTATGGCTATGTAACTGTCTTTTACAAATTCATCGAAAAATGCACCTTTTTTAGTTCTTAGCATCCAGTAATTTGTATCAGCCTTAATTTCGGGAATGTTTATATATTTTTCTAATTCATTCATATCAAAACCTCTTAAAATTATATATTTATATTGACAAGAAATGTAATAAAATGTAGAATAATTAAGAGGAGTGCAGACTTCTCGCATACCTTTTTGTGACCGCTCATAGTGCCAGCTGTGGGCGGATTTTTTTATTTATTCTATTTAATCGGCAGACCATGGCTGTCGGTGTATGAGCCTGTGGCAATTCTGATTATATCAACAATCCAGCCTATGCCGAAAAGTCCGCCTGTGAAGAGGTAGAGGATACCCATACCTGCTTTACCTGCATAGAAGCAATGAGCGCCGAGCATACCGAGAACAACACACAAAATCAATGCCATACTTTTGTCTTTAGGACTGCACAACTGATGATGAGATACAGTCGGAGGGGCAGAGGTTGCCACATTTGGCTGATTATTGATTATATTCTGAATAATAATTGGTTGCTGTTCTGCTTTGTTTTCGGGATATTCAAGTTCGGACATACAGTAAGGGCAAAGTCTGTATTCTTTGCCGACATTTGCACCGCAATTTTTACATACCATAGATAACACACCTTTCTTTTATTGGTACTGCTATTGGTACTGCTCACGCATTTTTTGAGATTCGTAATACTGCTCGGCAGGAGCAAGTCTTGTGAACTCAACTGTTTTATCATAATTTTTCTTTACAACATCTTCAATTTCTTCAAGTGTGACATTGAAAAATTCTCTTCGAGTGTTTACCATATTCAGTTTTCTGTTTTCAAAAGCCTTATGAAGTGCCGCTTCAAGAGCCGGTGCATTGTCAGAAAATATCATTGCGTGAACATCAAAATTGAATGGAACAGAAGCGTCACCGAGTTCATCAACACGCTCCTGTGGTTCAAGTCTGCGTGTCATACCGATTTTATACACATCTTTACCGAATGAACCGACATTTGAAATGATGTAAACATAGCCTGCCTTTGCGTTTGTGGCACGATAATCAATATCTTCAATTGACTTGTTAATTTCGGTGAGCTCGGACTCAATTTCGGATTTCTTTTTGAGAAGTTCTGCTTTTTCGTCCTCACTTGCAGAATCAAGCTGTTTGTTGATATGTTCAAGAGCATTCTGATAATGGTTTTGTTCTTTCTTGATTTTTTTGCGTGCTTCTTCAATTTCTTTTTGAAGTTTGGCTTCCTCACGAAGTCTTGCACGGATCTCCTTTTGTTCTTCCTTTTCGTCCTGTTTTTTCTTTCTGTATTCAAGAGCAAGACAAAGCTCATCATATTTCAGCATAAAATAATTGTATGTAATGGCAACATCCATTATCTTACCGAGTTTTGAAATGGCTTCATAAGATTTTTGCATTCTCTTATGTGCAGTATCAAAAGTATTGTACTTAACTTTGTCGATAAGCTCGTCACATTCGCTGTTAAAGGCTCTTAAAAGGAGTTTTTGCATATCCTTAACCATTTTCTTGCCCTGTGCATTACTGCCGTTTACAGTCCAATTCATATTACCGTTTACGGCTTTGCCCTCTTTTATGAGGGCTTTTTGTTTATTGCGAATTTCCGTGAGCCTGTCTTTGTATATATCGGAAGAAGCAAAATCATATTTTGGGGTATACAGACCAAAACTCTGTATTTCAATTTGCCCGTCAAGGTTTATGATTTCGTCCTGTCTGTATTTAATAGCGTCATTCAGGCTTGAAATCTGACTGTCAAGCGAAGAAATTGTTTCATTGCGGTCGGATATAGTCTGATTTAACGAACGGATTTCATCATTCAGCTTATCTGTAAGTTTCATAAGTTCGCTTGCATTACGCATTTCAGGAGTGAAAGTGCTTTTCAAACGGTCAAGCTCAGCTTGCAGATTTTCGGACTGTTGTTTATACTGTTTGCCTTTGAATGTATCTAAAAATCCCATAATTTTACTCCTTATCTAAATCGCATTAGCCTCAAGTTCGTTATAAACAACAGGCTCATAATCATAAAAGTGTTCTGATTTAATATGTTTCAATTCGTGTTTTGTTGCTTTTTGCTGAACAGCATGACTTAATAAAATATTTATGTAAACATTGAAATTACCGTCTGAATCCACAACAGTAACACCTTTTACAGTCAGCGGCAGTTCGATTCCTCTAATATAAATATCGCCCAATAATCATTCATCCTTTTGCAATGCCTCAATGATACGAACAGCTTTTTCAACATCTTCTTTTGTAGCACCTTTTGCAAGGCTGAACAGCATACGCATTTCACTTCTGTTTTTGAGTTCTTCAAGGTATTCCTGAAGTTCTATATCATCAGTAAGTTTTGATGTTGCGTGTTCTTCCGTCAGATCCGATTTAAGTATTCCGAAATAATCTGCAAGCATTTGCATTTTATCTACTCGTGGATACTTCTTTGCATTTGCCCAGTCTGAAACTGTTGAGGCTGTGATTTTTAAGTCTGAAACAATATCAGCCTGAGTTTTATTATTTATGGCAAGATAATAATTGAAATTTTTAGCGAATATCTTTTTGTTCATTTCACTGTTATCTGTCATATTGAACACCTACCTTTTATTTATCTAAATCATACACTAAAAGCGTAAAAAAATCAAGATATTTTTAAAAATATTTCGTTTTTAGCTTGACATTACGCTTTTAGCGTGATATTATTAGAGCTGTAAGGAGGTGACGAAATGCTCAACACCAAAGTTAATTATCCTAAAATCACACTTGCGGCGGCAAGAGTAAATGCAGGATATTCGCAGAAAGAAGCCGCTTCAAGACTTAAAATCAATGAAAGAACTCTTCAAAACTACGAAAGTGGTGCTAATGTTCCTGACTGGGATATGGTTCATAAAATCGGTGAACTTTACGATTTCCCGATTGACTTTATTTTTTTTGGCTCTGAATTACGCTTAAAGCGTGATAAAGCTAATAACTAAGGGGGGTGAGATAAGGTGTTTATCCTTGAATGGTTAATGAAACACCCAATTTTTACATCTATTGCAGTATCCCTGATATCATCAGTGTTATCAGCGTTATTAGTATGCTTGATAGTGTTGACACAATGACAGGTATTGCTACGGAGTTTATCAAAAACTCTTTAATCTTCGTTCTTTCGTGTTCTTTATAATTAAACAATTTATAACTCGGAACAAAATGAACCGTGTCTTCTATTGAAGTTTGAAATGAATCAAAGAAACCTAATTTATTCAATCTCTGACAGCAATAGCGTATTTCAATTTTGCTGAAATTTAGGTGTTTTTGTAAATCTGTTGTTTGAATAGTTCTTTCGTCAGGATAATATTTTAAACAGCATTTTACAATCTTTCTGCATTTCTTATCAAGCATATGTACCACTCCTTTGTTTAATATTACCATACAAGGTCGTTTAAAACAATAACACATTGCTTTATTCACAGAAAACAGCGTAAGGAGATGATTTATATGGCTAACACTCATACAGATGAAATTTTTAATGTGTACGGCGCACTTGACAACCTTAACAAACGAATGAAAATCGTTGAGGAAAAAGTGCCTAATTACACGGCGGATATGCTTGAAGTTTATCGAAACCTCGGTGCTCTTACAAAGCGTATCGCAGAACTTGAAGAACTTATAACCAAACCAAAACTAAAGAGGTGAGAAAATGGGATTTTTTAATAATTTATTCAACATAGAAAAAGCACCAACAGTCACCAAGACTGTCAGTGCACCTTATGTTCCGCCTTATCCTTTAGAAAAAGATTTTTACACTTTTGATAAGGTAGAGTGGAGCGGAGCGCTACCACCTCATTCAATGACACTTTCTTTTGTACTTCCTTATTCCGATTGGTGCGAATTTGAAAAGTCAGACCTTTATCGAGATTTGGAGAATTATCTTCGGGAATTACAAAAACGAGGTAACCCGAATGAGAATGTAGGCACTCAAGATTGATAGGCAGATGTTCATTGTATGTCGGAACATACTCATCAACACCTTTTGCCTCGTGATGATAAGAATTAACTTCATGGGTGTTGTAATCTTCGGTGTACTCTATGCCGTTCAGAACTAATTGAATGTCGGTAACAGAAATAGGCAGTTGCGATTTATTGTTAAGTTTAAAATGAATGAAAAGTCTTTTCTTTCCCTGCACGCCTAATTTGTATGCGTATTCAAGCATTGTGATTTCCAAATTCACTTTGTGTGAAACAAAATAGTTAATCAGGTTTATTAAAGATATTAAAAAGCCTGCAATGCCTAAAATACCACTAATTATTACCCACATATAATCAGCTCCTTTGCTCGATTATAACATTCGCAAAAGATATTTGCAACACAATCAATAATACCACAATCACAGTCCCATTAAACGGACTTTGCTTAAAAGAGGTGAAGAAAGACGGAAGTAATAATAATTTTAGGACTGCTAATGCTTTGCACAGCTTTTGTTTCAGCAGTATTAGCTATAAAAATAGTAGCCGCCCATTTGTATAAAATAATAGACAGCTACCTTGATAAGCACGACGCTCAAATTATGGATCTGATTAAGTGGGCAAAGGAGAATGAAAATTGAACAAGTTTTTAATATTTGTAGTGTTTATTCTCAACGCAATTATCTTATTTCTGCTGATTACAGCAATGCTTATCAAAGCAGAGGTTATCCTTTAAGAAAGAAGTATTCAAATAATGCAATCAAAATTGCTGATAATAGTGAAATTGCAATAAATGGCATTGAATATTTAGTAATTCCTAATATCAAAACTTTTATGTTTCGTGTTTTGTATGTATACATCTTTTTATCTAACGGTCTTAAAGGAATTCCTAAAGCAGAACAACAATCGTCATATTCTTTGTCGACTAATTTTGAAATGCTTTGAAAGTTAATTTTATCTAATGGAAGAGAAAATACATAGCTGAGTTTTCCGCCAGCGATAAGTTTATTATCGGCAATAATATCTTCGCATTTTTCAACGGCTTGTTTAATTTCAAAAGTAATTTCCTTTTTGTACAAATGTTCTTCAAGCAGGTTGAATATGGGGAAAATCACTAATTCATATCGTTCTTTCAGATAGGTTTTGTTCTGTTCCTTTTTAAATAATATCCAAGACAGAACCAAAGTGCATAAGGTTGAAACTGCGGATATTATTAAAGTCAACCACGATAAAATATCATTCATATTTACGCCCCCTTTCATAGTTAATCATAACATTTAAGGTCGTGTAAAGCAATAAAATATCGAAAAGCAGGTGAGAAAATGGCAAAACTTAAACTTATTGACACAAAGGACAAGTTCCTTCTTGAAATTGACGGAACAGAAATTCCGTATGTTACAAGCTATCAGATAACACGAACGGTCAGCGAGGTTGTACTGCTCAAACTGGCTCTCAGCGTTGCTGATGTTGAATCAGTCGAAATCGTTTCAGACAAAATTACCAACGAAAATTAAGGAGGTGTACATATGGACACAGTTCAGATGAACAAAAAAATCAAAGAAATTATGGATAGCAGTGATGTCTATCTGCTCTCGGAAGATGCCGCAAAGGCTATTGGAGTTGCTCCGCAAAACTTGCGTGAACAGGCAAAGGACGAACCCGAAAAATTGGGATTCAATGTAATTGTAGTCGGCACATCTATCCGTATTCCGAGAATACCGTTTCTCAATTATATTCTCGGTTCAAACCCGTTGAAAGGAGTGTAACAAATGGCATTTAAAGATTTACTTACACGCAGAAAACTGCTTAAGGAGAATGAGAGCCTCAGAGCAGAGAACAGACATCTCGGCATTGAGTTGAGAAACGCAAGAACAGACCTTGCACTTGAAAAAACAGCGTCAAGCGGTTATAGGCACGAAAACCGAGAGCTAAAACGCAAGCTCAAAGCCCTTGAAACGCCTGAATCCGAATCCTTCGGTTTTGAATGTATGGGTGTTTCAAATGTCAACTGAAAAAGAAAAATCCGCTGAAGCTCTGCAAAGCCTCAACGGATAGCAAGGATATAAACAATATAACCACTTTGATTATATCCTTTATTGATTAAAAAATCAAGAAGGAAGGTTGAAAAAAATGTCAGAAATAACAGTAAGCGAACAGCATAAGCAGGCAATTGAACTACATCAGAAGATAATTGTCAGCGCTAACCTTGCACAGCAGAATATATGGGATATGTGCAACGGACTTAAAACAATGCGTGACAACAAGCTGTACAAGGAGCTTGGATATCAGAACTTTGAGGACTACTGCGAGAATGAAGTAGGTATGAAACGCAGAAATGTTTATAACTATATTTCTATTGTAGAAAAAATAAACACTAAAAATGTGCAAACGTTTGCACAAATTAGCAAAAGTAAGTTGATGTTGCTTGCCACTATCAGCGAACCCGAACAGGCTGAAATTGCCGAAAAGCTCGACCTTGAAAACACAACGGTCAAGCAGTTAAAGGCTGAAATTGACAGCCTTAAAGCTGAAAAGCAGGAGGCAACCGACAAGAGCATTGACTATTGCAGACAGCTCAATAACGCTAAGAAAGACGCCGACTATTGCAAGCAGCAGGCGGACACTTCAAAAGAAAGCTATCGCAATATTGAAAATCAGCTTGCAGAGGAAAAGAACAAAAATTTCAAGCTGACGAATAAAGTTCAGGAGCTTGAAAGCCGTCCTATTGAGGTTGCCGTTGCAGAGCCGAGCGACAATGAACGCAGACTTAACGAAACGATTAAGGCTTTGGAAAGAGAGAACATTAAGCATTATGACGAGCTCGAAGCGGAGTATCGCAATAATGAAAAAATCGTCAGAAAACAGCTTGAGGACGAAAAGCAGGAGGCTCTTCGCAAACAGAAAGAGGAGTACGAAGAAAGACTGCAAAATGTTCAGACGGCTGACGGTTCATCGGATGACAAGGATGTTTTCAAGGCTTATTTTTCAATCGCATATGACAGCTTTGTCCGTATGCTCGATTTCGCCAAGCAGTCACAGGAGAAGGAATTTTTCAAGGGCAAGGTTGAACATTTAATAGAGGCGCTTGCCACACAAAACATAAATCTTTAAGGGGGAGCAACAATGAAACTTTATGAGCTTACCGAGATGTACTCGGATTTATTTAATCAGTTTGACGCTATCAACGAATGGGAACCTGATACGAATGCAGACGGAATGCCGATTGATGATGACGGTAATATTATTGCCAATGTGGACGCATACCGCAACAAGATGTTGACAGCGTGGTTCGATACTCTCACGGGCATTGAGGGCGAATTTGACGAAAAAGCCGAGAGCATTGCAATCTACTACAAACAGCTTCTTGCCGAGGCTAAAATGCTTAAAGCCGAAAAGGCGGCAATTGCAAAAAGACAGTCACAAAAAGAAAAACAGGCGGAGAGTCTTAAAACCTATCTGTTTAAGTCAATGCAGGCACTCGGTAGAAAGAGGATTGATATGCCAAAGGCGGTCATCACGGTTAAGAATAATGCGCCGAGCCTTGTTGTTGATGATGAAATTTCATTTGTTGAGTGGGCGGAGGAACACAATCTTGACCACCTCTTAAAGTACAATATGCCCGAAGTGAAAAAGAATGATGTCAAGGCTCTCTGCAAAAAGGGCGAAGAAATCCCCTTCGTACATATGGAAGCCAAGCAGTCATTAAGTATTAAGTGAGGTGTTACAAATGATTGATTTTTCAGAGGTAACAAGAGCAAAGTCAAAGGCACGAATTGCCGTAACAGGTCCGTCAGGCAGCGGAAAAACATTGTCAAGTCTGTATCTTGCATATGGCATTACAGGCGACTGGTCAAAGGTTGCTTTGATTGATACAGAACACGAAAGAGGTCGCTTTTACGCAAACAGGCCAGACGGATGCACGCATCGATAAATCCGGAATGTTGGGCCACACCCAGTCCGAACATGGCGATAATCACCATGCCAAGCGGAGCAAAACCGGTAAAGTTCTTGATAGCATTCCGCAACCACCAGCGGATTCCCTCAGGGCTCAGCAGGCTTTGCACCCGAATATCCTCCCCTGATTGCGGCAGCGTTACTTTCAGTCCGTAGATATCACATATCCACGAAAGAAAGACCACCGCCATTGTCAGCAGCAGAAACATCGTAGCGGGATGCGGCATACGCCATTTACTCTTCATCAGCTTCCAGATTATCCAGATCGATAATGCGCAATTCCAATGCACGAACAGCCAGACGGGTCGCGTTCACTCCCACCCGTTCTCCATTCGGAAAGAGACGTCCGATCAGGTCATTCTGTCGTTTCTCCAGTGATTTCACGCCAAATGGCATCCCTTTCAGGTTGGCAATCATATCTTTGGTGTAGCCTAATGCCAGATGGCGAAGAAAACGCTCGTCATATTCATCAATATCATAGTTGATTACCGCTTCCTGACGCTTGGCATCATTCGCTACCGACTTTTTGAAACGATCTACGATCTTCTCCAGAATCGGATAGTTGAATACCAACTTCTTGCCGTCCATCA
>OGXG01000665.1_pt1 | contig 18732 bp, 14 predicted proteins | sample 1576251 | NCBI WGS metagenome assembly OGXG01 (sample SAMEA3541533, study PRJEB24748) | human gut metagenome | biome: human gut; feature: human-associated habitat; material: faeces | place: China | collected 2012
CTTGGTAAACCACGTAGTAACGCCGTTATAGCCAATGAACCACAGCGAGATGGACACCAGCAGAAAGCTCAGGCTGCGCTTGACCGGCGCAGGCAGCCGCAAAATCCTGCGGCAGTTTCGTATCGGTGTCTGGCCGAGGAGGTGTTGCAGCTTGAGTAAAGGCGGTATGAGTGCCATGCTCAAAAACAGGATGCTTGCCACCCAGCAGGCATCCGAGCTTGAGGTCGGCAATGCTGCATATGAAACGCTCTTCCAGACCCCTTCAAATGCTCCGCAGCCAAAGGTGTGTAAATTGCCTATCAGCAAATTGCATCCCTTCTTCACCGCTGATATAGGATTTAAGCCCTATTCTGCATCGAAACTTCAGGCACTGGCAGAGCACATGGCGGCCGAAGGGCAGCTTGAACGGATCATAGTTCGCTCCATTCCCTATCGGGATGAATACGAGATTCTGGCTGGGCACAATCGAACCAACGCAGGACGGTTGAATAACTGGTCAGAGATAGAGGCGGAAATCGTTGATGCTGATGATGAGCGAGCTTCACTAAGCAGACAAATGACGTGCATTTGTTCTTCTGTGTCCAGACTCGCAAATATAGAATACAGACAAGTAGATGCCGGAATAAAGTAATTAGGCGTAAAAGCTATGACTACCGGAACAGGATTAGTATCCCTCAATTTATCTTCAACTATGATATGATTCATTTTTCTATCACCTTAGCGGGTATTCCTACTACTGTAACATCAGGGATTAAAATGGATTTCGTAACAATTGCTCCGGCTCCGATCCTGACTCCATCCGCCACTGTTATCCCTCCCAAAATCTGTGCGTTCTGGCCGATGTCGACATTATCTCCGATCACAGGAGAATCATCGGGAATCCCTCCTTTACTGCCAATACAGCAATTACCATGTATCGTACAATTCTTACCAATACGGGACTTTGGATTTACAATAATAGAACCGCAAGCTGCTGAAGCTGGATTCCACCAAGTGCCGCGCGATCTCCATCGAGGTCGGTATGCAGAACTCCGGTCTGGCCACCTCTCTGGCCGCTGCCCACTTTGCACAGTATCCGCTGGCAACCATCCCCGGCGCTGTGTTCTCGGTGTGGCATAACATTTCCGGCGCCGTCCTCGCCAACTTCTTTGCCCGCACCGCCGAGAAGAAGGACTGATCTTATACCATAATAAAAATGGCTGCTGCACAGGATTTCTTCCCGGTGCAGCAGCCATTTCTTTGTTTATTGAACGTGATCTGCGCGGTTTTCCCGTCTTTGCCTGTTTCCCGGGCTGTTGCGCAAACGCAAACATCCCGGGAGCAAAAACACCCGAATCCAAGACCCCCTGCGTGTGATGCATGATGACTTTTTGATTTTTAGAGCGATGATTCGTTAAATAGGCTCAATTTGCTACAGATCTGCTACAAACGGCAGTTTTTACCCGGCACTAAATCTGCTGTTCTGGTTTTCTCAATTTTTGTTTTTTAGATTGTTTCTTTTGTTGATGCAGCTCTTTCAAGTCTTCAATTGCCAGCTCTGGAGCCATGGTGTGGAACATCAGATAGTTTGTGTTCATGGTCTTTGCTGAAGCCTGCGCATAAATCTCCCTGCTGGGTTCGTTGGTCAGAATATGCCAGTAACGGTAAAGATAGCCTGCCCAATACATTACTTCCCTATCATACTGGGCATTGTCCTTTTGCGTCTGAGGGCACTCGTCTGCAAATTCTTCCAGAAGATATTCTTCTCCCGCCCACTGCATCCGGTTGTACTCCGAATCCAGATCTCGGGCCACCTTAGAGCGCATGAACCGCTTCATGAAATCCTCGCTGTCATAGCCCGCTTGCAAAGAAAGCTCAAACAAGCGGCCCTGAATATCGCATAGTTTCAATTGAATCAGATCCATAACGATTCACCTTCTCTGCTTTGCGCCATCAAGGATTTCATCAAAAAAGCGGCCTTCTCTACGATATTCTTTGCAGATTTGGTTTGCAAATGCAATGCCATTGCTACGGTTCTGCTCGCTGGCCTTCTTCAGTGCCTGCCGTTCCATCCAAAGCAATTGGACTTCACGCTCAATCTTGACCGCATCACAGGCTTTCTGCGTAATAGCAACATACTGACGTCCAAGTTTCAGAGCAGATAGACTTTTCACCAATGCCGTATCGGTAATCGTTCCTTCAAAAAAGCTATCCAGAACATAGAACATTCTATCATTTGCAATGCTGCCAATCACCATGTCGTAGCCTTTATCCAGCTCCTGATACTTCTGGAAGAACTTCGTTCCTCGTGCGGCTTCCATTCTACCACGATGATATGCTACCAGCATAGCCCATTCAATATCAGCCGGAACATCCAAAGTTTTTAAGCTATGAAGATCAACCGATAAAATATAAAAAACAGATTGCTCATAGTCACAGATCAGCGTAAGCGGCTGGAGCGGATCAGTTCCCATATAAAATCCAGCTCCGAAGTCACAGCGGTCACGGCTGGCTGGTTTGATTTTCCCCTGAATGCCTGATTTGGAGCCATGGTATAAAACCATTTTATCCGGATGCATAGCAGAGATTTCTGTAGCATCTCCGATAATAGCATCGTGTATAATTTCAGCCAACGTGATATGATTTTCTTCGCAAATCGCAAGCATTTTCTCCTGTGCAAGACGATTCGGCGTAGATTTTTCATTTTCCCAGCGGTTTACGGTTGCAAAGGACACTCCGATTTCATCCGCCAATTTCGACTGGCTCCATTGTAAAGCTGAACGAATCTCAAAGACAGTGTTCATTGGACACCTCCCGCAAGTATAACATTTTTCATCAATTTTATTATAGCAAACGTTATATCATACGTCAAGTATTACCGGCTTACCTTCTTTAATATAAGCGGAAAAGCGTAGTGATAATTCAAAGAATAAAGTGGTCCTATATTTTATAGATAGTAATATCCATCGCCTACCTTACTGTCTTTGTCATAATATCACAACAGCTATTCTTGTTCCTTTGATTGTTTTCCTATTCTATATTCTCCCTTTGGTACTCCAGACTTTTTCTTAGTTCCATATTTTTCAGACTCTGGTCCATAATCAATGATGAACAACAATTGCTTACATGTTCTAACCGTACTAATCAAATAAAACCCGATAATACCCATATAAGGATAGAACCCGATTGCTAAAACAGCTTGTTCTTCTCCTGTGTTTGTCCCGATAATGATACTCACTATAATTAAAACAAGCCCTGCAACCAAATTTTCTTTATATCGATATTGCAATTCTTTTTTTGCATCTGTCGAATTTATCTTTTTCATCAGCGGTGTATTGCTCAGGCTAACTAAAATTGATACTGATGCGAGAATAAATCCAGAGCATGCAGTTGCGCTTGTTATAATAGCATTTAGTAGGAATTCAAGCCTGTCAATTTTTATATTCTGCCAGCGATATAGTATTCCGAAAGTTACTGAAACAGCACCTGCCATTAGAAAGCGCCTGATTATCCCCCAGAGAAGTGGATGGTCTTGCAATTTTTTACCCATTCACCTCATCTCCTTATCTATATAACGTTATTTTTCATCTTTTATAATTTCACTTTTCAGATTAAAGTACAATCTTTCATGCGTAATGGGATTAGACATTGAATAGTTGAATGGTAAAACATATTTTGCAACATTACTTAGCAAATCAATCGTTTCTACTTCGCAGTCTTCTTTATCCTCAATCACGACATCTAATTTTCTAATACCGGAATACGCTAGAGCTTCCTTTATAAACGAAACTGCCTCTTGAGCATCTAATGTATTGTTCTTTCCTCTGGAAACCCTTAATTCCACCCGACAAAATTGGCTTCTAGCCTTTCTTGTAGCATTCAAAAAATCTTTCATTAGAGATTCCTTCGGCAGTTCGTCAAACGGATTTATTTCTGCTGACATTATAACTTTTCTATAATTTGCTTCCTCTGTCAAGCGCAGCAAACCTGCTTTTGCTTCTTTTACGGCTAATATAACTACGGTATCTTTGGGCGAAAGTTCCGTTAGATATGCTTCCATATTGCGAATACTTATTCCAAATCGGTTTCTTTGCATGTATAACGTATGCGTTGCTGGAGCATATGCCAGTGTAGTCGATTCTGCCGTAACTTCATCATTTCCCAATTTAATCAGCTCATATGTTCCATCATCATGTAAAATTCCCGGTAATATTTTTTCCCGAATACGAAGCACACGTAGTTCCCAGAGATTATCTTCATCATGATATTTACAAACATGAAAAATATAGCTATCTCCGTCGATAATCTTCTTTGTATCCATCGGTTCTGCTCTTGCAATTCTTGCAATTTGCTTTAACATATCTTCCAAATCATAGGTTTGGATTTCCGACTGTGTACTATAACTAGTATACGTCGGCTCCAGATGGTCAAAACGAACGGACTTCTTCTTAAATTCAGGCATCTTGCATTTTCCTCCTGCACCCATTTTTTCAGAAAGATGCCCCCTACCACTTTTGGAAGGACTTTTCAGATCAAGGTTGTAGCCCACCATTATTTTGTGTTTGTATGCTACCACAACCGATGTCCAATAAGTTGTATCTATAGGTCATCTTCCCATTTTTTAAGCATCTTTCACCTATTACACAAATCCCCCTAAACCTCTTCTGCGCAAAATTCCTTTGTACAATTTTTTCCTTATTTGCTCTGTGCGCTTTAATTAGGAGGCATCTACTCTCCTTTACATTGTACCGTCTTTTTTGCTGCAACGCAAGATATGTTCATATTATCACCTATAATCTCTGCCTTTTATGCTTTTTGTGCTATGGTTATTAAAAACCACTTGACTTTTTGTAAAAACATGCTATACTGATGTCACAAAGAACACAGTGGTTTTTGAAAACCAAATTTCTTGTACGGAGGTCTGTATGTCGCTCATTGTAAAAAACTTTTTTGAAAACGTGAACATCGGGGGAAATGCAACGAAAATCAGCGAGGAGATTTCGCAGCGTCTCCTCCAGTCTGGCCTCCAACCCGGCAGCAATGTGCCGCTGGCTGCTTACCTTCTTTATAAGGTTGCTCAGAACAACTCCAACTCTGATGTTACGATTCAGGATATTTTTGAGGGTCGGTTGGACATCAGCGAGGGCACTCGTTACTTTGCAAAAGAGCAGCTTCCGGAAGAAGCATGGGCACAGATTCTTCCCATGGTGAATAACTACACCGCCGAAGAATTTGCACTGGCTGCACTTCTGCCCGAACACGAGGATGAGATGAAGCTCGCAATGGCAACGCCCCATACCATTTTGACGTTGGTTCATCATCTTTTGGATGTGCAGCCTGATGAGTATGTCGGAGATCTTTGCTGCGGCAGCGGCTCCGGTTTTGTTTCATTTGCGATGAACCAGCCGGAGGCGCATTACTTTGGCTATGAGATTAACGAGGAGCGTGGCGGAATCGCACGGATTCGTGCAGAGCTTCTCGGCTCAAATGTTCAGGTACGGCTTGGCGATGTATTTCGGCTCGCAGACGATAAGAACACACCCAGATTCGACAAAATGTTTTCCAACTATCCCTTTGGCATGAGACTGCGTTATCTGGGCGAAGGTTCCGATTATATGGAACGTCTTGCAGAACAGTATCCGGGGCTGTCGAAGGCAACCTCTTCGGACTGGATTTTCAATGCGCTGCTCTGCGACCTTCTTGCAGAGAGCGGCAAAGCGATTGGCATTATGACCAATGGCAGCACATGGAACAGCATTGATACCCCGATGCGCAGATATTTTGTGGAACGCAAGATGATCGAGTGTGTCATCTCTCTGCCGGTCAAGATGTTCCCGTATACCAATATCGGAACGACGCTCATTGTTTTCAGCCACGGTAACGACACCATTCGCATGATTAATGCCACCGAAATTTATCACAAAGGACGGCGGCAGAATATGTTCCTTCAGGATGACATTGCTACCATTCTTACCGCCCTGCACACGGATTCGGAATACAGCAAGGATGTTACCTTGGACGAGCTTCGCGCCAATGAGTACAACCTCAGTCTGGAGCGCTATATCCAAAAGGTACCGACCTTTCAGAATGGTGTGTCGTTCGAGAGCATTATCAAGAGCATCACGCGCGGTGCGCCCTGCACGGCCAGCCAGTTGGACAAGATGGTGTCTAACGAAGTGACGAATATGCAGTACCTGATGTTGGCAAACATCCAGAACGGCATCATTGATAACAAGCTGCCGTATCTTTCCAGCATCGAACCGAAGTACGAAAAATACTGCCTGAAGAACAATGACCTGATCCTGTCCAAGAATGGCTATCCTTATAAAGTAGCCGTTGCGTCTGTGAAGGATGGGCAGCGTATTCTGGCAAACGGTAACCTGTATATCATCGAATTGGATGAAAGCAGGGCAAACCCTTATTATATCAAAGCTTTCTTCGACAGCGAGCAGGGCATTGCAGCCCTGAAAAGCATCACGGTGGGGGCAACCATTCCCAATATTGGAGTGGACAAGCTGAAGAACGTAATGATTCCGCTGCCTTCCATGGAGGAGCAGTCGCGGGTTGCGCAGAAGTATCAGGCAACGCTGGACGAAATTGCCATGCTCAAGCTGCGGCTGGAACGAGCCGTCAACAAGCTCCACCATGTGTTCGATGAGGAGAGTGAAGAAACCAATGCTTGATGTCGAAGAACTGCTCGAACTGGAGGATAACATCCGAAAGGAATTGGACGATCATCTACCTGCTGCGCTGTCCATGCTGAACCGCACCGGCGAATTGGAAACTTTCCTTAAAATGCTTGGCATGGAAGACCTGCTTCAAAGTAAGCCGCTTTATCAGGTCTATAAAACCGGAAAAATCATTGTGATCGGGCGGTCGGACGTGAAAGCGGAAGTGCTGCTTTCCATTGCCAAGAGTCTGGGACTTTCCAAAGACCGTTTTGAGCTGTACCTTGATTATGAGGACGGCAAGACTTTCGATTTTGAAAAGGCTCATTGGAAACCCCAGTATGCTTTGATCATGGTCGGCCCGATGCCCCACAGTGGCGCCAGCAAGGGTGATTCCGGCAGCGTCATCGCAAAAATTGAAAGCACAGAGGGGTATCCTCCGGTAGTGCGACTGGGCGCGAACGGCTTGAAAATCACAAAGACGGATTTCCGGAACAAGCTGAAAGAAATGATTGATACAAAGAAAATTGCTTAAAGTCCAACTTTTGGGATGCAAAGTGTGCTATTCTATAATTAAAAGGTAAAAAACAGAAAATCTGGAGGAACAAACCTATGTCCATGCAGGAACTGCAAAAGCAGACGGATGCCAATATCAGCGCAAAAGCCGACCTGATCTGGCAGATTGCCACCCATCTGGTTGGCCTGTTCAAGCCCCATGAGTACGGCAAGGTGATTCTGCCCATGACCGTGCTGAAACGTTTTGATGATGCCCTCCGCAAAACCAAGCCTGCCGTTGTAGAAATGGCAAAAAAATTGGATGCCCAGCACATTGAGGGTGCTGCCCGTGATGGTATCCTCTGCCGTATTTCCGGTTTCGACTTCTACAACACCAGCAATTTTGATTTTGCCAAGCTGGTTGCTGAGCCGGACGATGTGGAAAGCAACTTTGAAGCCTATCTTCAGGGCTTTTCCTCCAATGTCAAGGACATCATTGAGAACTTCGACTTTGCCAACACCGTCAAGCTGATGGTCAAGGGCGGCGTTTTGTTTGTCACCCTGCAGGAGTTCAACTCCAGCAAAGGCGATATGTCGCTGGATAAGATCACCTCCACCGACATGGGCTACATTTTTGAGGAACTGATTCGGAAATTCTCCGAATCCTATGACGAGCAGGCTGGTGCCCATTTCACAAGCCGGGACATTATTTACCTGATGACAGAGCTGCTGATCGCACCGGAGAAAGAGCAGATCGCCGCCGAGGGCTGCACCAAGACCGCCTACGATATGGCCATGGGCACTTCGCAGATGCTGGGCTGCCTGACCGAGCGCTTGCAGGATGTTAGAAAGGATGCCACTCTGACCTGCTTTGGACAGGAGTTCAACCCCGAAACTTATGCGATCGCCAAGGCAGATATGCTGATCAAGGGCGGCAACGCATCCGGCATGAAATACGGTGATACCCTGAGCGATGATGCGTTCGGCGGCTATGAATTTGACTATGTGATCTCTAATCCTCCCTTCGGCATTGACTGGAAGCGTGAAAAATCGCAGGTGGAAGCCGAAGCAAAGCGTGGTTATGATGGCCGTTTCGGTCCCGGCCTGCCTGCGATTTCGGACGGACAGATGCTGTTTATGCTCAACGGCGTAAAGAAGCTGAAGGAAGGCTCCGGGCGTATGGCGATCATTCAGAACGGTTCTTCTCTGTTCACGGGCGATGCCGGCAGCGGTGCCTCCGAGATTCGCCGCTATCTTATCCACGAAGATCTGGTGGAAGCCATTGTGCAGTTGCCCACTGACTTGTTCTACAATACTGGCATCTCCACTTACATCTGGGTTCTGACCAAGGGCAAGCCCATGAGCCGCAGCGGACGGGTGCAGCTCATTGATGCCAGCAAGTGCTTCGTCAAACGCCGCAAGAACATTGGTTCCAAGCGTGTAGATCTGGATGACGCCTGCATCGACCTGATCCTCAAAGCCTACGAGGGCTTTGACCAGAATGAGGTCTACACCGCCGATAACCTTGTTGTGGAGTCCAAGGTGTTTGAGAACGATTTCTTCGGCTTCACCAAGGTGACGGTGGAGACGGCACAGACCGATACCAACGGCAAGCCACTGCTGAAAAAGGGCAAAAAGCTGCCGGTCAAGGGTGCCACCGACAGCGAAATCATCCCCTTGTCCGATGACATTGACGCTTATATGGAAAAAAATGTTCTGCCCTACAATCCGCTGGCCTACATTGACCCGGCAAAGGATAAGATCGGTTACGAGATCCCGTTTACCCGGCTGTTCTATAAGTTTGAAGCCCCGGAACCGTCTGCATCCATCTTTGAGGACATCAAGGCGTTGGAGGCAAAGGAAACTGTTCTGATGAAGGAGCTGTTTGGAAATGCGTAAAATGAAGGATAGCGGCGTGGAATGGATTGATACCATCCCGGAAAACTGGAAAGTTGTTCCAATGAAAGCCTTGTTTTCATTTGGAAAAGGACTACCTATTACAAAGGACAACTTGACTGAAGCAGGAATACCCGTTATTAGTTATGGTCAGATTCATGCAAGGTGGAACAGTGGAGTAACAACACACAAAGATTTATTTCGTTTTGTTGATGCTTTCTACCTTGAAACAAACGCGCAGTCATTGGTGAAAAAAGGTGATTTTATCATGGCCGACACCTCCGAAGACAGGGAAGGCTGCGGTAATTGTGCCTATATTGATACTGACGATGTTATATTTGCTGGATATCACACTATAATCCTACACTCCTTGAGCCAAAGTGAAAATAAATACCATGCATATCTTTTCCTGACTGATTCTTGGCGTAGTCAAATCAGAAAAGTTGTCTCCGGCGTTAAGTTGTTTAGTGTTTCCAGACGAATTTTAGGCTCCTGTTCAGTTATTGTTCCGGACAATGCTTCAGAAATCGTTAAATTTCTTGATAAACAGTGTGCGGGCGTTAATGCCCTGATTTCCAATGTGCAGGCGCAAATCGAAAAGTTGAAAGCCTACAAGCAGAGCTTGATCACCGAGGTTGTCACAAAGGGACTTGACCCCAATGTGCCTATGAAGGATAGCGGCGTGGAGTGGATTGGGGTAGTTCCGAAACATTGGGTGATTATCCCGTCAAAATTTCTATTTGAAAACTGTGATGAACGTCGTAGAGAAAACGATGTTCAGTTAACAGCAAGTCAAAAATATGGCATGATTTCCCAGAAAGAATATATGCGTAGAGAAAACGCAAGAATTGTCCTTGCAGACAAGGGCTTGGAAAATTGGAAGCACATAGAACCGTTTGATTTTGTTATCAGTCTGAGAAGTTTCCAGGGCGGCCTCGAAATGAGCGAGGTGTCTGGTTGTGCAACGTGGCATTATATCGTTTTACGAGCACAGCAAAAAACACATCCTTATTACTATAAATGGCTATTCAAGTCTTCGATGTATATTACAGCTTTACAGAGGACCTGTAATTATATCAGAGATGGGCAGGACTTGCGATACAGTAATTTTGTCAAAGTGCCTCTTTGTATCCCTACCTTGGAAGAGCAGAAACAAATTGCAGACTACCTTGATAAAAAGTGTTCTGAAATTGACGAGCTGATTGCCGTCAAGCAGACCAAAATCGAAAAACTGGAGCAGTACAAGCGCTCCCTCATTTATGAGTATGTAACCGGAAAGAAGGAGGTCTCCTGAGTGGAAACAAGCCTTGCGGATATCAAAAAGCAGTATGAGAAGCTAAAGGGCATCTTGGGCGATAAGGATACTCTTGAGCTTTCATACGAGGATGATCTTCGCTGTCAGGATGCGTTGAGCCTGCTTAAGAGCCGCAACTACATTCTGGATGCCAGCACACTATACGAAAAGCGGTACATTAAGGCGGCTGAATGGGATGGCTTTGGGGACTGGTTGAACGAGATGATAAAAGAATCCAACCGGATGAGCCGCCGGGAATGGACGATTGCCATTGTCAGTGCTGCGATTGGCGCAGCTATCGGTCTGATTCCTACAATTATTGGCGCATTATGTTGATTTATCTGTCCATGCAGTGTTATGATAGACGAAAGAAAAGCGATTCGCAGCCCAGCCAACATCTGATGGAGGTGCCCCATGCAGGAACAAAGCTCGGATAAAGAAAACAGGCTGCCCGCAGAGATCAGGCAGACAGATGAAATTGCTCCTGCCAAGGGCAACTGCCTGCATATCACGCAGGACAGCAAAGGAGTTGATTTCGGCGCACTGCTGGAACAGGTCGTTCAGTATGTAAGCATGGGCGATATCCTGAACAAAATCCATGTCGGGACACAATATGTGGTGCAGATTCCGACAGAATTTCAGTCTGCGTATGAGTCCGGCAAAATGTTCATCATGGAGAACATGAAAACCGGGAAGAAGTGGCCCAGCCTGATGAAGATTGCCAAAGATGGAAAGCAGCAGGTCGTAACACCGCTTCCGATTGCGGAACAGACAATCGTGCAGGGCAACCCGATACAGGAATTAGCCAACTGGCAATATCAGCTTGTGATGCAGCAGCGAATGTACAGATTGAGCGATATGGTGGAGAAAACGTACCGTGCGGTCGAGCGGATTGAGAATGGCCAGATGGATGACCGGATTGGTCTGCTGGAAGCTGGCAGAAAGGGTCTGCTTTTGGCAATGACCATGCCGGAGGGCGATGCGCGGAACCGTCAGATCGACTCCAGCAGGCAAAATCTTCTTGTGGCACATTCTCAGATTGGAAAGACCCTTGAACGCCGTGCCATAGAATTTGAGCCATTGCCCAAGAATCCGTTGATTCGTTTTGCACGTGTGCTCCTCCACGATGAATACAATGCAGAAAAAGGCAGAGCTGTAGAAGAAATTCAAGAGTATTATGACCTGTATCTACAGGCAACCAATCTGCTTGCCACCTCTTACGCCCTGTGTGGAAATCTGGAAACGGCAGAGCAAACATACAGTATCAGTGAATCCGAACTGGAAGCTATCGACTTCAGCAAGGTGGAAACAATCAGCTACGAGTACAGCGAGCTAAAAGATATGTTCTATTCTGATCCGATCGGGTATCTTGCCACAGAGCAAGAAAAGTGTCTGGACAAAGCGAAAAGCTACGATTACGTTGCCCTTGAAGTAAGCGGAGAAAAATTGTTGGAGGTTCTTGAAAATGGACGAGAAAAAACAGTTCCAGAAGCAAAAACTGAACATTGATGCTCACAGAGGAATGGAGCAGGGTGCAAAAGTGCTGAAAGGCGTAGCTAGCGCAGCAGTAGCTATTGGAGTTCTTGTAGTGAATAAACAGAATCTGAAAGCTCTTAGCGACACCCTCAAAGCGGCAAGACAGCTTCTGAAAAAATAAGGGGGACACCATGGACAAAAGCGAGAAACGGTTTGAGCGGGACATTGAAGCTTTTCTGATCTCACCGCAGGGCGGGTACACGCAGTTCAATGGGCAGGATGCCGACGGCAACTGGGTACATAACCGTCAGCACGATGTGGCAAGGTGCATCTATATGGATGTGCTGTGTGAGTTTATTGCAAAGACCCAGCCCAAAGAATGGGCAAAATATACCCGCTATTACGGTGAAAAGGCAGAAGAAAAGCTGTATCACCGTCTGGAAACCACCATCGCTAATCAAGGGCTTCTGTTTGTTCTCCGCAATGGCATCGAGGATATGGGCTGCAAGCTGCGGGTGTGCTATTTCAAGCCGGAATCCGGGCTGAACCCCGAAGCTGTGGAACGGTATGAAGCAAATATCCTTGGCTGTACCCGGCAGTTCCGTTATTCTACCGCCAATACAAACACCATTGATATGGTGCTCTCGGTAAACGGCATCCCTGTGGTGGCACTGGAGCTGAAAAACCAGCTTACGGGGCAGGACTGCGCCTGCGCCATGAATCAGTACAAGAGCGACCGCAGCTCCAAGGAGTTTGCATTCCGCCTGAATCACCGCTTTCTGGTTTATTTCGCCGTTGACCTCTATGAGGTGTGGATGACCACCCGGTTAGAAGATGGTAATACCCGGTTCATGCCCTTCAATCAGGGTTCAAACGGTGCAGGTGTCAGCGGCGGTGCAGGCAACCCGGTCAATCCTGATGGCTACGGCACCAGTTATCTGTGGGAAGAAGTGCTGCAACGTGATAGCCTGCTGGACCTGATCCACCGCTTTATCTCCTACGTCAAGGAAAAGGAAGAAGTGGTGAAGAATGGCGTGCCCAAAATCGTCATCAAAGAAAAAATGATCTTCCCCCGCTACCATCAGTACGATGTTGTGCGGAAGGTGCTGGCAGATGTAAAGCAGAACGGTCCCGGCAAAAACTATCTGATCCAGCATTCGGCAGGCTCCGGCAAATCCAACTCGATTGCGTGGATCGCCTATCGGCTGGCCGCAGTCCATGACGATCAGGACAACAGCATCTTCGATTCAATCATCGTTGTCACAAACCGTGTGGTGCTGGACAGCCAGTTGCAGGACACCATCAACAGCTTTGAGCATCAACACGGGCTGGTAGAAGCCATCGACGACAAGAAGAACTCCCACACACTGGCACAGGCCATCAACGACAAAAAGCGCATTATCATCTGCACCATCCAGAAATTCCTTTTTGCCAAGAAGGATATGGAAACGTTCCGTGGACGGAAGTTTGCGATCATCATCGACGAAGCCCATCAGGGACAGAACGGCGAAAGTGCAAAATCTCTCCGCCGCAGTCTAATCGATGTCGGCATTGCCACCAAGGAATACGCTGCGGAAGCAGGTGTCTCGGAAGATGAAGTGGATCTGACGGATGATTATATCAACGAAATCATCGGTCAGGGACGGCACGAAAATCAATCCTTCTTTGCCTTTACCGCCACCCCGAAGGGCAAGACCATTGAGAACTTCGGAACGGAAATCGGTACCAATGCGGACGGCGAACCCATCAAAGCACCGTTCCATGTTTATTCCATGCGGCAGGCCATCGAGGAGCATTATATTCTGGATGTTCTTGCCAACTATACCACCATCAAGGAAGCGTTCAAGCTGATTCGGGTATCTGAGGACAACCCGGAGCTGATTGAGGGTCAGACCGCCCGTGCGCTGTTCAAGTATTATAAGAAGCATGGCTACACCATTGCACAGAAAACCGAAATGATTATGGCAAACTTCCTGGATAACTGCCGTTATCAGATTGATCGCAAGGGCAAAGCCATGATCGTTGCAGACAGCCGTGCCAACGCCGTACGCTACTATCTCGCTATCAAGCGTTACATTGAGGCCCACCCGGACGAATGCACCGGTTGTGATGCCATGATTGCCTTCTCTGGTGAGGTCACGCTGGAAGATTACCCCAGCGATAAGCCGTTTACTGAGGCAACTATGAACCTTGACGAAAAGGGGCGGTACATCACTACAGACAAAAAGTTCCGTCAGGCGTTCCACAGCAACCAGTATAATATTCTGGTGGTTGCCAACAAGTATCAGACCGGCTTTGACGAACCGCTGCTGCATACCATGTATGTGGACAAGAAGCTGCGGGATGTGACCGCCGTGCAAACGCTTTCCCGCCTGAATCGTACCCATCCGGGCAAAAACAGCACCTTCGTTCTCGATTTTGAAAACACCGAGGAGGATATCCGAGACGCATTCCTGCCCTATTACGAAACAACCATTCTGGAGGGCAGCACAGACCTGAACAAAGTATATGATCTCCGTAACAAGATCCGGGATTATATGCTATACAACTATGACGATGTGGATGCCTTCAATAAGTTTATGGCAGCGCAGGGTGATAAAAAGCAGGATGCCGTTGCGCTTGGCAAGCTGGCAAGTCTGTTCCGCCCGGTGATTACACGGTATCAGGATCTGGGAGAGGAAGACCGTTACACCGCCCGCGATTATATTCGCAAGTTCAATGGCGCATATTCCTACATTACACAGCTTGTGCGCCTCCATGACAAAGACCTGTTCAACGAGTACCAGTACACGCTTCACCTTGCACGGCTGCTGCCCAATCCCAATGAAAACGAATTTGTGGACATTGAGGATAAGATCAAGCTGGAATACGCTTCCCTGAACGAAACTTTTAGGGGTGCTATTGTTCTGGACGAGAAACCGACTATCCTCACGCCCACCAAGGGACTTGCACCGAAGGTACCGAACAAGAAAACAGATACCCTGCAAAGCATTATCGACAAGGTGAACGAGCGCTTCAATGGCAACTTCACTGATTCCGACCGAGTGATCATCGAGGGCATCTACCAGATGTTCATGAAGGATTCGGATGTTAAGAAGTTCAAGAAATATGCCAAGGATAACAGCACTGAAATGTTTGTGCAGTCGCTGTTCCCGGATAAGTTCAAGGATATCGTGACCCAGTGTTTCCTTGATAACAACGATTCCTTCTCTAAGCTGTTCAACGATCCAAACTTTTATAACAAGGTGCAGGAGGCGATGGCCGCCGAGCTGTATAAGGCGTTGAGAAAGGATTAAAGTTCTATCAATACTCCCCCACGTCCATACTGGAGCCGCTGATGCCCTGAATAGCGATCAAGGCTGCCGAAAGCACCTACTACAAAATGCAATCCGCTGTCCAACAGTGTTTTAGTTGAAACGCTCTTGGACAGCGGATTTTGTTATTTTTTGTCAAAATCAGTATTGCGCCACAGGCTTAATTCTGTTAGCACCATATAAATGGTTATCACGATCTCTATTATTTTTAATAAAAGCAATGCAGATACAATATATTTTCTGAGATCAAGAACTTCTATTCGATCAGATGCGGTTTATTCTCGATCATTGAATATTCTTCTAACGGGCGCTATAATAAAAGAAAACGGTAAGGAAGTGCACCTATGCTCTACCCCGGACTGTACGAACAGGTCATCAACAACGCGCTGAACCGCGAGCTTGCAGAGATTCCGGAAGCCCGCAAGTCCACTGCGCCCATCGACACGGCGGAGGCTGCCAAGGTGCTGGCGCAGTATCTGACCGATGTGGTGCAGAAGGGTCTTGAGAACGTACAGGATAACGGCGGCGGCATCGAGGCGCAGATCCAGCTGGCAAACCAGATCATAAATACCATCCAGGCTACTACAGAGGAAGCTGACTTTGCCGCGCTCAGTGTTGACCAGCGGGCAGAGCAGCTTCTTGCACTTTTGCAGCAGAACGACCCGCGCCTTGCTACAGGGAAAAGCGCAAAAGACCTTGACCGCCCGGAGACCTCTATTGCGCAAAGTTCCCTGTTTACCGGCGCTATCCATGAGCCGCAGATGTACACGGAGCTGAAAAAGGAGATCGTTTCCGCCGACCGTATTGATATGCTGGTCTCCTTTATCAAGTGGAGCGGCTTACGCCTCATCATGGACGAGCTGCGGCAGTTTGCGCAAAGCGGCGGTGAGTTGCGCATCATCACCACCTCTTATATGGGCGCTACGGACGTAAAAGCCATTGAGGAGCTGCGCGCACTGCCCAATACGAAGATCAAGGTGAGCTACGACACCAAGCGTACCCGGCTCCACGCAAAGACCTATGTGTTTTACCGGGACACCGGTTTTACTACGGCGTATGTAGGCTCCTCCAACCTGTCCAATGCGGCAATTTCCAGCGGTCTGGAATGGAACGTCAAGGTGACCCAAAAGGACCTGCCGGAGACCATTGAAAAGATCGCAGCCACTTTTGAAAGCTACTGGAATTCCAGCGAGTTTGAATATTACGATGAAGGACAGCGGGAACGGCTGACCCGCGCCCTGAAAGCCGAAAAATACAGCGAGGCCGACCACAGCGGAATCTATACCCTGGATATTTTGCCCTATTCCTACCAGCAGGAAATTCTGGACCGGCTGGATGCCGAGCGCACCGTTCGGGGTTACAACCGCAACTTGGTAGTCGCCGCCACCGGCACCGGCAAAACTGTGATCTCTGCACTGGATTACAAGCGCTTCTGCAGGCAGCATCCGGGGCAGCCCTGCCGTCTACTGTTTGTGGCACACCGGGAGGAGATCCTGAAGCAGAGCCTGTACACCTTCCGGGCGGTACTGAAGGATGCCAATTTCGGTGAACTGTATGTGGGCAGTCACAGAGCCGACAGCATTGATCATCTGTTTGTTTCCATCCAGACCTTCAATTCTCAGGAGCTTGCCGCCAAAACGGCAGCAGATTTTTACGATTACATCGTTGTAGACGAGTTCCATCATGCAGCTGCACCCACTTATCAGAAGCTGTTGGAATATTACCAGCCGAAGATCCTGCTTGGACTGACCGCCACCCCGGAACGCATGGACGGCAAAAGCGTTCTGGACTATTTCGGCGGACGCATTGCCGCCGAGATCCGTCTGCCGGAGGCCATTGACCGGAAACTACTTTGTCCCTTCCAATATTTCGGCGTCACCGACACCGCAGATCTGAGCAGCCTGAAATGGCGTACCGGCGGCTACGATAAAAACGAGTTGTCCAACCTGTACACCCTCAGCGGCATGGTGGCGGAGCGCCGCGCTGACCTTGTGGTGAACTCCATCCTGAAATATGTCACCGATATCGACGAGGTGAAGGGTCTGGGCTTCTGCGTTTCCATTGCTCATGCCCAATTTATGGCGCGCTACTTTAATACCCATGGCATTCCATCTATGGCACTGACCGGCGACTCTCCTGACGAGGAGCGCAACGCTGCAAAGCAGCGGCTGGTTTCCGGGGAGCTCCGTTTTCTCTTTGTGGTGGACATTTACAACGAGGGCGTGGATATCCCCGAGGTGAACACGGTGCTGTTCCTGCGTCCTACCGAGTCGCTGACCGTGTTTTTGCAGCAACTGGGGCGTGGTCTGCGTCTGGCAGAAAACAAGGATTGCCTGACCGTGCTGGACTTCATCGGGCAGGCAAACAAGAAGTACAATTTCGAGGAAAAGTTTACGGCCCTGCTCTCCAACACCACCCACAGCGTCAGCCGAGAGATTAAAGAGGGTTTTGTCTCTGCGCCCAAGGGCTGTTATATCCAGCTGGAAAAGATCGCGGCAAAATATGTGCTGGATAATATCAGCGCCTCCTATGACCGCACCTCCGGGCTTGTGGCGCGGGCGGCTGCCTTTACCGAGGATACCGGCCTGCCTTTGACACTCAGGAACTTCCTCGACTACTACCATCTTGACCCGCGTGCGATTTACAGCAAAAAGATCTGCTTCAGCAGACTGTGCGTCCGCGCAGGGGCGGCATCCGATTTTGCAGAGCCTTTGGAAGAAACTATGACCAAAGCCCTTGCCCGCTTTGCGGTCGTGGATTCCCGCAGGTGGATTCGATTTTTGCTGGAGCTTCTGCCGAAATTGGATAACACCGACTTTGCAGCCCTGCCGCCGGTAGAGCAGCGGATGCTGCAAATGTTTTATGTGACCCTCTGGGGCAAAACTGCAGAAAGCTGGGAGGATGAAGAAGTTCTCGATAACCTGTATGCTCTCTCGGATAGTCCCGTTTTGCTGGGGGAACTGCAGGCACTTTTGCAGTATCAATATGACCGCATTGATTTTATCGACGAACCTGTGGATGTAGGCTTTGATTGTCCGCTGGACCTGCACTGCACCTATACCCGCGACCAACTGCTGGTGGCGCTGGACTTTTTGAAGCCTGCTACCGTCCGCGAGGGTGTGAAATGGCTGCCGGAAAAGCAGCTGGACGTATTCTTTGTGACCCTGAACAAAGCGGACAAGGATTACTCTCCCACCACCATGTACAAGGATTATCGACAATGAGGCCATGCGTCAGGGCCGGGACTTGGAAGAGTATGTGGCACAGCGATTCACCGAAGCCACTGGGCTAAAAGTTCGCAGAGCCAATGCTATCTACCAGAACGAGGAACATCCGCTTCTTCTGGCGGATTTTGACCGCCTGATTGTTGGACAGAAAGCAGGATTGGAATGCAAGACGGTTTCACCGTTTTCTGCGGACAAGTGGGCGGATGGGAAAATCCCGGCTCATTATCTGGCGCAGGTTGACCACTACTTAGCCGTCAGCGGGTTCGACTGTTGGTATGTGGCAGCTCTGATTTTCGGTAGAGAGCTGGTGATCCACAAGATTGTGACGGATAAGCAGGTGCTTTCTGACCTCATTGATAAGGAAGAACTTTTCTGGACGAACC
>OGXG01000668.1_pt1 | contig 18653 bp, 33 predicted proteins | sample 1576251 | NCBI WGS metagenome assembly OGXG01 (sample SAMEA3541533, study PRJEB24748) | human gut metagenome | biome: human gut; feature: human-associated habitat; material: faeces | place: China | collected 2012
ATGCTTTGATAGGATCCCCCATGTTTTCGTACGGTCAGCGCAGTAAATGCGCAAACCCAAACAGTTACCCCAAATCTACGAAAAGGGAATCTGATCAGCGGATGGCAGCTTCTGAGATTTTATGACACGATATTAAACATTGAAGCGGAAGAGTACGACATCGCCGTCCTTCACCACGTAGTCCTTGCCCTCCATGCGTACCAGCCCTTTTTCTCTGGCTGCATTGTAGGAACCGCAGTCTAAAAGATCCTGATAGTTGACTACCTCGGCTTTGATGAAACCGCGCTCAAAATCAGAGTGGATCTTTCCAGCTGCCTGCGGAGCTTTGGTGCCGACCTTGATGGTCCATGCGCGTGTCTCGGTTTCTCCGGCAGTCAGATAACTGATGAGACCAAGCAGACGGTAGCTGGCTGCGATCAGTTTTTCAAGACCGGATTCGGTCAGACCGAGATCTTCGAGGAACATCTTTTTCTCGTCCTCGTCCAGTTCTGCGATTTCCTGTTCAATCTGTGCACAGATAACAAATACCTCGCTGTCGTTCTCAGCTGCAAATTCGCGAACCTGTTTTACATATTCATTGGAAGCACCGTCATCTGCCAGATCATCTTCAGATACGTTGGCAGCGAAGATAACCGGTTTCCAGGTTAAGAGATCCAGCGTATTGATGAACGTGAGTTCATCCTCGTCCTCCGGCTCAAAGCTCTTAGCCAGATTGCCGTTTTCAAGGTGCGCATACAGTTTTTTCAGAGTTTCCAGCTCTTTTGCAAGGGATTTATTTCCCATGGCGCTCTTGGTTGTCTTGGCAATACGGCGTTCCAGAACTTCCATATCGGAGAAGATGAGCTCCAGGTTGATGGTTTCGATATCGCGGAGCGGATTGACGCTGCCGTCTACATGGATAACATTTGGATCCTCAAAGCAACGGACAACGTGTACGATCGCGTCTACCTCACGGATATTGGCAAGGAACTGGTTTCCAAGACCTTCGCCCTTGGAAGCGCCCTTTACCAGACCAGCGATATCAACGAACTCGATTACAGCCGGAGTGATTTTGGCAGAATTATAAAGAGCTGCTAACTGACCCAGACGCGGATCTGGAACCGGTACGACACCGACGTTCGGATCGATGGTACAGAACGGGTAATTGGCAGACTCAGCGCCAGCCTTGGTCAGAGAATTAAACAGTGTACTTTTGCCTACGTTTGGCAGACCTACGATACCTAATTTCATTTTATGATTTACCTATCCGAAAATCCTTTGCTTATCAGGATTTCCGCCTTTCTTTCGGTTTCTTATTGCGCCTTTTTACGCCCTTTTTGTAATGTTTCTTAATTTTAATGAAAGAAATCAATGCAACTATGTATTATAGCAGAAAGACAGCGCTTTTTCAATCTCAAAGGAGACATTTTGTGGCTATAGGAATGCAGAAATGGTTACTGGGCACGTATGCGTGAACAGTAACCAGAAATGTGTAATGGTTGTCTATTTTCCTGTTTAAGAAGTAAGAAAGGATTTTTTAAGGGAGCTGCGGAGTGGTAGGATAGGGCTGAAATACATGATTTTGCAGTAGAAAGAAACTATAAAAATATAGGAATAATTAGAACAAATAAAAAAAAATAAAAAAAACAAAAAAATGCTTGCATTCGCGGAGCGCCTGTGCTATACTAAGCTTCGTCAGTGAGTGACTCACTCGACAGGCAAAAATATAATATCACTTGTCTTTCAGATAAAGAAAGCGCGCGGGAGTGCTGGAATTGGCAGACAGGCAAGACTAAGGATCTTGTGGGTGTATGCTCGTGTGGGTTCAAGTCCCATCTCCCGCAGTAAGCAGAAGTGGCGGAATTGGCAGACGCGCACGGTTCAGGTCCGTGTGATGGCAACATCATGAGGGTTCAAGTCCCTTCTTCTGCATGATCGATAGCCCGGTACAGAGATGTACCGGGTTTTGTTTTGTTAAAAAAATAGATAGAATATGATGCTGGGATTTGCCATATAAGCATAAACTGTAAAATGAGTGAATTAGTGAATGGCAAGAGCCAGAAAAAAGAAAACCTTTTAAACTTATCTTTGGATGCGACAGAAGCGGAACGGGAAAAGTCCCCGGCACTTCAGATGGGATACGACCAGAATACGAAACGCTGGGAATTAATCATTCAATATAATGGAACTGTGGAAAAGTTGCAGGAACAGCTGCCGCAGGCGGAAATTTATCCACTTTCCGGCGGCTACGCGATTGTGCGGCTCCCTGAATCGCAGGTGGATGATCTGGCAGGATTATCACAGGTTGAGTATATAGAAAAGCCGAAGCGTCTTTATTTTGAGGTGAACCGGGCGATTCGTGATACCTGTATTGCGCCGGTGCAGAGCGGAAATCAAGTCTCTCAAAACGTGTTAAGCAGTTGAAGAGTGCTGATATGGCTCAGTCGGTAGAGCGTCGCCTTGGTAAGGCGGAGGTCACGGGTTCGATTCCCGTTATCAGCTTATATGAGAAAACCCAGTATTTTCAAGATTCCTTGAATTTACTGGGTTTTCCTTTTATTCTGTTTTTGCCAAAATAGCATGTATTTGCGCTTTTAGCATACAAAACGAGGCAAAGTATTCCACGAAATATTCCACGAAAATCGCCCCTCACTCAATCATAATTTTATTTTCTTTGCAAAATGTTATAAATAAGTCCTTATTTTTCTTTGAATCTTTTTTCTCAAATAATTCTAGCCAACATTTGTATTTTTTATTAAATACAGTTTCGGATTTCCCAAACAATTTATTTGTCATGTAATCATCAATTTGCTGGTCTATAATTTCACGTTCGCTCGAAAATGATTGCTGGTAAACGGATTTCATAATACTGTCCGATTTCCAACCACCTCTGTCCTGCGCGTATTTGTCTGGAATCATGAGCAAAGCCATCACGGACGCATTAACATGCCTTAAATCATGAAAAGTCATTTTTGGTATGCCAGAACGCGCTACAAGGCGTGCCCATCTTTTGGAAAGTGTCGGGACTGTCACCGGAACAAGCTGATCAGTTGGAACCTGATCTATTAATTCTTTTATATAAGGTGGGATTCTCAATGTTCTGTGCCGCAATGGCTGTTTGCCTTTATTTTTCACAACCTGTTTTCCAGTTTCATCAGTTACGATAACATCTTTTATCGTAATATAATTTCCATCAGATGAAATTGATTTCGATTTTCTTAAGCCTATGATTTCTGATGCAGTAAACGAAAGCCACATTGCGAGCAGTGCCGGAAGTTCTATATTAGTCCCTTTTATCATCTGAAAAATAACATCTGGCGTGGAAATCTCATTTTGCGTGATAGTTTTTTGTGGAAGAGTGACATTGGTTTCAATATTCGGTGCATAAGTGTTCAAAACAGCTTCAATCAGCCCATATTCATTGCACACGGTTTTGGGAGAAATTGGGGTTTTACGTTTCTTTGTGATACGTTTTGCCTCAATATTAACAGCTTCTTTTAAGGTTTCTTTATCAATCTGTGACAGTTTCAGATTAATAATGCTTTTAAATGCATTCCTCTGGATGATTCTGTATCCACTGATAGTGGAAGGGGATAATACAGCATCAGATGTTGAAATATATTTATCAATCGCTTCATACAGTGTTATGTCATCCGGTTTCTTTTGTGTGTTTTTATTTAATTTATATTCACTGATTTGACGGTTGACTTCTGCCGCTGATGAACCGGTAATAGAAATATAAACCTTTTTCATTTTTGGTTTCCCGGTTTTCTCGTCAACAATAGGTTTCCCATGTTCGTCAAAGCATGGTTCGCTGTGTGAATAAACTTTTTTCCTGATACTTCCGCTTGGAAGTTCTCCAATTCTTTTCTTTGCCATATGCATCATTCCTCCTAAATGTAGAAAATAATAATATACATGAACATATGTTTTCGTTGTAGTATTTGAATCGAAATGATACAATATGCATGTTCGTGGCAATTGTATCATTATAATCAATTGCTGTTTTTGCTCTGGTGTTGGTAGCGCCAGAGCATTTTTGGTAAAAAAAAAGGGCATTTAGTTTCCTAAATGCCACTTTGAATATAATTTAAAAAACTGTTGTTCCTCCAACTCCCATTTTTAATCCTCCTTTAAAATACAATTGCCCCGCTAATATATATTATTCTTTTTGTGACATTATGTCAATATTTTCTGGATTTTTTAATATTCTATTTTTTATAATAGTTCCTTCACTAATTATAGAATCACATTTTTCAGCATGTTCAATATTTTTTTTGTGTTTTGTATTAGTCCATTCTCCATAGAGCCAAATTACATTTGTATATAATTTTTCAGATGGATCTGAATTTGCTTTTGCGATGTAATAGTATAAATACGGTAAATATCTTATGTATGTCTGATGTAATGACTGATAAATAACAGATTCATCAGCGGTTTTATGCTTAAAATGAAGTGCAAAAAATTCCATGTTATTTAATACAAGATTTATTAAGTTAGACATAAAGGCTACACTAACGGATTTAGTATCTATTTTAATTAAAGTTTCTTTTTTACCTGAAATCATATGTTCTTCTTTAGAAGCACGAATGTTAAGATTTAGATCATAAATTTCATTTGCCTCTAAAATTGCTTTGACAAAAGCAGGGGATTGTTGTATTTTTTGCAGGGATTCTATCTGATTCTTTGTAAAAAGGGTATTTAATTCTGCTTGATCAAAACGTTTCATGTCTTTTGGATGAATATTATCTAAGATTTTCTTTGCACCAGATTCCTCGAAAACATAATTAATAGCAGGCAAGTAGGAAAGAATATTATCTTTATAATATTCAGATAAATCAATTGCTCGTTGGACTTGAACAATTTGCAAGTCTGTTTCTGCGTTCTTACATGATAAATAATATTGCCACACAGCAATAAGAACACCACCACTAACAAAAAAACTACTTATTATCTGAGAAATATAATAAAGTATTTCTAAAAAATTAGACTGTTTTACAGCGTTTGAATGAAAAATAGCTGCCGAAATAAATTCTATAATAATAACTATGAACATGATAATAACAGCTATTCTTTTTCGCGATATGTTTTTTTTCAACAGTACTACCTCTTTCGTTTATTAATTAAGTCAAAAACTCCTCATCAACAATGACAAGGAGTTTTTCTAGTCGCATTAAGCTGCAACCACATCTGCTAGAGCAGATCCTTATCAACAATTATATATCAGTTATTATCTTTATGCAAATTTAATTTAAGCTTGCCCCAATCTTCTGCATAAGAGCCTCCTGCAATACCTGTGAAAAATTAATACCAAGAGACATAGCCTCTTCATTCAACCATTCCGGGATGCTCAAAGTTTTCTTAACAGCTTTTGAATTTGTACGCTTTTTATAAGCAAGCATATCAAATTCTATAATGACACAGTATTCATCTTTTCCAACCGGAATCTGATTCACTTCGGAAGCAGCAGGAATAGGCTGTTTTTCCTGTTCACGGCTTGTGAGAGCAAGTCCTAAAGCGTCAACAGCCATCTCATAAGCTTCCTGCATACTGTCGCCCTGTGTCATGCATTCTGGTAAGTCTGGAAATGTGATCCAGAAACCGCCTTCTTCTGCTACGTGAAAAATTGCCGGATAAAATAATTTATTCATAGAAAAGCCTCCTTTTTAGGTGGCTGGGTTATTTCAACCCAGCCTGTTTCAATATTGCCTGCTCCATACCTTTTTTAAGGTCTTTGCAGTGATAAGGAACAATTACTGTTTTTCCAGTCTGTGGATTGTACATTTTTACATGCGAACCATTTTGACTGATAATCTCGAAACCGTTCTTTTTGAGATGAGCAATCATCTCTCTTGAAGTCATTGGCATCTTTTGTATCTCCTTTCCTTATCTAAGAATATTGTAACACGTAATAATACGTATGTCAACATAATTATGTAATAATACGTATAAAATTAAAAGCAGAGTATTCACGCAATTCCAATTTTTACAAGCTCCAGAGCAGTAGGAGATAACTCATCAGACACTGCCATTACAAGAAATATGATTTAATTTTAAAGTTATATAAATTGAATAATTATGTCTCTCGGTCTTTATGTGAGTTTTGTAGTCCATTGCATCATCATCATAATCTTCATAATAACAGCGATATTTTCCCCCAGAAATAGTAGCATCAATGGAAATGATGTTCTTTGAGTCAATGAGCTGTTTGACATGTGTACAATCTTCTTTTTTTATATAACCAACATGTACGTCATCAATAATTACTTTGATAGCATTTTTATCATACTTATTATCTGGTTCTTCTTCTAAAACTACAGATTTTGGTGCGAATAGATATTTATATATACGTTGACCTTCTGAAAATATTTCAAGAAAATCTTTTCTTGAATAGTCAAATTCATAATTTTCTATTCCTATAGATTCAATTTCATTTTCCCGGAATGATGTTCCAGAAACATGAAATTCTTCTGTATTGTAGTTGCCAACAGAAATATCATCAGATTTATTCCGAGATGTATTCACAGCTGGTTGTGAAGAGTACATTAAGGAATTCCCTATTTCTACAACATTATCAACTGGTTGAGTATTGATTTTCTGTAAATTAGTATCACTATCTATTGTTGAGCAAGTAGTGGAGGCTGCTTTGTCTAATTCATTTTGAATTTTCTTATATTTACTTGCAAGATAAAGAAATAGAATTCCAATAGGAATAAAGATTATGCCTCCAAATGATAAAGTAGGTATCCCGATAATGAATGAGATGGCTGCTATTATTAAATATATGATCCTATATACTTTTAAAGATAGCGAGGATAAATTATGCTTATTAACATAATTAATACACTGCTCATGAAAGTTTTTATTTTTAGACATATCATTCTCCTCTAATAGTACATTTTTTTGTGCTTTATTATTTTACGCAATTCCGATTTTTACACGCTCCAGAGCAGGACATAATTCATTAGTACTATCCATCCTGTGTGCGTGTTGTTCAATTTCCTGAATATCATCTTTCCGGAAGTCATCGCCCATAATATGCCTTAAGGCATGGAGCAATGCGTTTTGCTGTTCACATCGGGATAAAGATTCTTCAATAAAGATTGTATATGTTCCGTCCTCGTTTTCCGTAACAGCTTCCTTGACTTTGTGATTTGGAAATTTTATCAATTCAACAAAATAATCAATTATCTTCCCCACGCTCCTTTCTCTTTAAAGCCAGTAACATCTGGTACACGGTGCCGAGATCCTCCGGTTGTGCATCTTTTGCTGCATCAAAAAGAACCTTTAGCTCTTTGTTCTCAAAAATCTGTTGGGCAATGTCTGCGGTTTCATCATTCAGGTAGTATTTTTCGCCACCTTCTTTTTCTTCTCCAGTTATAAGATATTCGACTGATACATGAAAATAATCGGCTATTTTCTGCATTTTATCCTGCTTTGGTGTGCTTATTCCATTTTTCCATGAACTAAATACTGATTGAGCGATTCCAGTTTCTTTCGATACCTTATATGTGGATATTCCATATTTTTGTAACAATTTTTCAAAAACACTATACATTTTTTGTCCACCTTTCACAAAAACACACGTTACTTCATAAAACAATAGTAAAACATATTGACGAATAATGAAACATGATGTACAGTAAGCATATACTTCATAAAACGTCACTATATTTCAAAAAAGAATTACGAAATATGAACGTATGAAAATTATAATTACTTCTAATTGGTAATTGAAGTATATCACAAACGTGAAGCATACGCAATGAGTAATATAAGAAAGGAGAAAGAACGTGTACGAAAAGTATGAAGAACTGTTAAAAAAGACAGGAAAGACATCTTATCAGGTTTCAAAGGATACTGGAATCGGGCAAAATACTCTGTCGAACTGGAAGACCGGAAGAAGCAAGCCAAAGATAGAGAAGATTAAGATCCTGGCGGATTACTTTGGAGTTAAGGTTGAGGAGCTGATCTAGGAGGTGCGGAATGAAAAAGGAATGTGAGAGAGAGATGTATTCGGAAGAAAGCAGTACAGATCAGATAGATCTACTGGTAAACGATCTGGAGAAATGTGTTATTGAAGAATGTGCGAAATTGAAGAAAGAAGCCAATCCAAAAACTGAAATGCAAAATTATATTAGGCAGATTGCATGGGAAGAGCCTGAACTGGCCGCATATCTTCAAAAAAGGATGTCACAGATTCTCAATTTTAATGATTGATCCTGTTCCATATACGGTATCTGTTTTGTCACCAATATAGAAAAAAGAGCAGGAACAGAAAGCCGTTGCCAAAGCTGGAATAAGTCCATCGTGAATATGATTGTACAGTTCTATCGGCTTGCCAAGTGAGGCAAATTTTTCATCAGGAACTCCTGATAGGACAACTGGGATAATGATTTCGCCTTCAGAAACAGTCACCGTGGATTTATCAGCAAAATATATTTTAGCAGAAGCCATAACGAATCTCCTTTCATTTACTCGGCATGGTGGTGCCTGTAGTTGAATCGTAGCACTAAATTAATAAAAAGAAAAGAGGGAGGTACAGAGTTGAATTTCCATAATTTGATTGGTATTTACCAGTTCGCAATCGCAAGGTGCATTGACGTCATTGGTTTCGATAATGACATAACAAGAAATGATGATGGAACACATACGGAAGTGGTTGATATTATTTCGGCAGTCGACACATTGACAATCGACAATGGGAATATAGAAGTAATTGAAGAAATGAATCTATGTGATGAGGAAAAGGAAACAGTAAGACGTTTTCAACGCCTGATATATGAAATGGATAAATTGGATGAACTAATAGCAGGCATTAAAAAAAATGAGGTGGAAACTGTTGAATAAAAAAACAAAAATAAATCTCATTGCATTGTGTTTATCATTCATTTTAATAAACATGATGACAGAAATTATGAATTTAAGGTTCGATAAATTCCAGATCAGTTGTGTTTTTATGCTTCTTTATTTGTGCATTACAGAAGTTTTGAGTGATTAAAATAAAAGAGGGAGGTGTTCCATATGGCAAAATCAAACTTGTGTGAAAATTTACAGCAAAAACGCTTTGACTACGTTGCCGGAATGCTTGCTGGTGGATTTCACCAGAAAAATTTATCGACATCTGATATCAGCAGGAAAAGCGGAATCCCGGAGAGAACAGTCACAGAGAGATTAAATCATCCGGAGAAAGTTCGACTGGAAGATTTATATAAGCTTGCAGACATGGCAGGAATCCGCATCATTTTTCAGTTCAAAGACGTTCCAGATTAGAAAATGGTTTACGTTTTGAAAATCTTAAGAAGGGAGGAACAGCCATGAAGAAAGCAGGAAAAGTGCTTATGGCAGCCGGATCATTTATCGTGGTCGCTGGTGCGTGTGCGATTGATTCAGACGGAGCAGTGTACAGTAAAGTGCTTCTGATCATGATGGTTGGAATTGTGATTGCTGTTGCCGGATACGGCTTGATCTATCTGGAAGACATGATTCCGGACATGAAAAAATCGCACCCTATAATGCTTTGGCGAGCAGGTGCGATTCACGTAAAAACTAAATAAATTAGCTTCCTCTAATATAATAACACGTTTTATGAGAGGGGTAAAGGTTAAATTGCTGAATAATGATGAGATTATACAGAGACTGTATGAACAGCCGGATAAATTTATGAAAGCAATGTCTCGGAAAGAATATGCGAACGCAGCATTTACTGCGTATATCGCAGAGTGCGTGTGCCTGTTCTGTGGCGTTCCGAGAAGTATCAGAACAGAACTTTTCGGAGACCGACAAGCAGATCCACCGATTGAAGGCCTTTTTCCGGAACATCTTGTTATAAAAGCAAATGACCAGATGGTTTTTCAACATAAAACCTTACAGGAACTTACCCTAAAAGAAAAACGTGAACGTGAGGAGGCGTGGGAGCTGTGTCAGAAGACATTCAGAAAAGGAAGTATGTGAAAGCTATAAAATTTTTAACTGAACTCGGTCACATTGATTCTTTAATCAACCAGATCGAGGAAGATTATCAGAATACATGTTTTAAAGCGCAGCCGAAAGGAATCACTTATGACAAGGTCGGCACTTCTGGAAACGGCTTCCACAGCCAGACAGAGGAAGTTGCCGTGGAGTTGGAACAGCTTCAGCGACAGAAAAAGAAACTGATAAAAAGATATGCAAATCATAAGGCAGAGATTTATAAAGTTTTCAATAAAATGCATACGATCGAATACGTCAAGGTTCTGCTGATGTTCTATTCGGACAGGCTCTCCGGAGACGAAGTCGCGGATAAGATGAATTACAGCCGGACATGGGTGTATGTGGTGCGCAAGCGTGCCATAGAGGAGTTTACAGAATGTATGGAGGATCAATATGTTTAATAGGGATAATTCTTATTATGAAGGATATGAACAGGCACGGACTAATGGCGTTCCGCTGACGGAGCTTTATGCGGCTGCCTATAATGCATGGGTATCTGATTTTGATATGCCATTAGCCAAATCAGACGATCTGGAAGCCTATATGAAGCATCTGGCGGACACGATCACGCTGAAAGCAATGGAAAAGGATGGATATGATTTTGTAAAAAAAGACCAGAAAACGTATTGTTTTGTTAAAAAATGATTCATGCGCGTTTTTCGCTGAATATATCACGACTGCAACATTGAAAGCCAGATTATTCTCCCGGCGGTTGTTCCGGGAGAGGAAAGGAGAGTGGTTTATAAGAGTATGTCAGAGAAAATCAGAGTAAATCAAAGTAAATCAGAATCAATCAGAGTAAATCAGAACATATCAGCGCAAATCAGAACGGTGGTGTGGAATTGAGCAGACTAGGGTTTCTCATTCTCTCAATCTTAAAGCAGAATGAAGCTGTCAACAGCGTTTCTGCAATGTCCTTAAGCGAGATAGTCGAATCAGAGGACTTCGGGTATCGGGAGAATACAGTTTTTAAAAAAATAAAAGAATTTGAATTATCGGGATATGTTTTAAAAGGCATGAAGGATGGAAGGGCAGACACTTTTTTTATCACAGATGCTGGACTGGAAGCCTTAAAAAACATCTTGAATTAGGAGGATTAAGTAAGTGAAAAAGAAAATCGCATTTATTGCAATCGGACAGGCTGGCGGCAACATCGGACAGCTTTTCGAGGAAAGAGGATTCAGTGTTTTATATTTAAACACGTCAGAAGAGGATTTATCAACCTTAAAAACCGCAAAATATAAGTACCACATTACCTGGGGCGAGGGATGTAATAAAGACCGGAAAAAAGCAAAACAGCTTGTTATCGATGATTACGACCAGATAGCAGCGGAAATAGATGCAAAGCTAGATGCAGAGATTGTTTTTATCATCTTTGCGAGCGGCGGCGGCACTGGTTCTGGTGCGGGTCCCATGCTATGTGACCTGCTTCTGGACGATGGTAAGACAATCGGAGCTGTCACTGTGATACCGGCTCTTGACGAGAGTATAAAATCTCACGTCAATTCCTACGAGTGCTTTTCGGAACTGACGAAGATCGAGGGGCTTTCCTCATGCTTTATTCTGGACAATGAGAGCGGAAATAAACTCGGATTAAACCGCACATTTGCAGATGATTTCACTGCATTCATCGAGATCCCGGAACGAATCCAGAATGTAGAGGGAAACATTGATAAGGCAGAGATTCAGGAAGCACTGAAAGCGCATGGAATGGCTGTCATTTTACACAGCACGGCAGACAGTGCAGATGTCATTAAAAAGCTTCAGGACAACATTTATGCCCCGATCGAACCGGATCGTGTTGTGAAATATATCACGGCAGAAATGAGCAGCAATGTCAGAATGACGGATGTGGAAAAAGATCTCGGTGTTCCAGTAGACACATTCCAGACAGCCGGAGAAGAAACGGTTTTATGTGCATCCGGGTTAAGCTTTCCACAGACCAGATTAGACCTCATTTATGAGCGGATAGATGAAAACCGGGAGACCATAAAAAAGAACCTCAAGGCAACTCACGAACTGTCGTTGAAGGGGGACGTGGATTTTCTGAGTGAGCCGTCCATTGTCACGAAAAAGGATGAGGAGAAAAAGCCGAAGTCCAGAAGGGACATCATGACAAAATACTTATAAATCATGCATGAGGTGACCGGATTATGAGCGGAAATTATATAAAACTGTATCGGTCTTTTCTGGAGTGGGAATGGTGGCATGATGCAAATACGAGCAGGGTGTTTTTATACATATTATTGATGGCAAACTGGACAGACAAGAAGTGGAAAGGGACGATAATTAAGCGTGGATCATTCGTGTCCTCGTTCTCAAAAATCGCCCTTGCAACTTCCCTAACTGTTGACCAAGTCCGTACCGCAGTGAAGCACTTGCGAGATACCAAAGTGATTACCACAGAATCGACACCGAAAAACACAGTATTTACGGTGGTTTGCTATGACAAGTACCAAGGTTTTACCGAAGCAAATCCCAAACAGAATACCGAACAGTTTACCGAACAAATCCCAAACAACAGCCCACCCAAATCCCAACAACATAAGAATATAAAGAATATAAAGAATAATAAATATATATATAGTGCGGCAGTGATACCGCACCTAAACGAAAAAGCAGGGACACGTTTCAGGGAAGATTCGGATTCGACAGAGCGGCTGTTGTCAGCGAGGGTAAACGAGGGATTTACGGTTGAGGACATGATCAAGGTTGTTGATAAAAAATGCGAGGAGTGGATAGGGACAGAGTTTGAAAAGTATTTAAGACCGAAAACACTATTCAATGCATCACATTTTGAAGAGTACCTTAACCAGAAAAACAACCCGGCAAAGAAAAAGCCGGAAACGAAAAATAAATTTAACGATTTTCATCAGCGCGAGCATGACTGGGACGAATTAGAGAAATGGGCTTTGACTACGAAACCATTAGTCTTGCCGAGGAGGGACAATGAGCAAAGCAGCAAGATTTGATATTTTTTATCAGGGCAGACTGTACAGAAAAAATCTGACAGCCGCTGAGATCACAAAAGAGTTCGGATGTAAGTCCGCCATGGTTTACCAGGCAGCAAATACCGGACATAAAATCAATAGAGTTTTTGAAGTTAAAAAAATTTATCCAGAAAACGAAAAGAAGTTGGAAAACATTAATAAAGCTTCGATACCGGAGAATTTCAACGAAGAATGGCGAAGATGCACGGAAGCTTTTAAAAATGTCATATGGGTACAGAGCGGAGGAAAGAGGTTGATGTTGCATCATGGAAAAGGATGAATTTGTAAAATTTCTGGGAAACAAAGGAATCAACTCAAAGCTGGAAGACGGTGTTGTAATGATCCTTTACGATGGCGGCACGCCGGAAGAATGCCGGGCGGCGATGGAGAAACAGATTGTAGAGAAAGAATTGGAGAGCCACGATGAAAAGTACATCTTGAAGTATTGCATTAGCCTTATGCAGGAGTTGGTCGGAAAGTTCGAGGAATGGTACGAATATGTGCATGGTGAAGATGCTATTAGGGAGTTGGACGAAGTGGAACGCTTTTATTATAGAATGTCATATTTTAGTATCGTTCAAGAACTGTTTCTTTTCAGAACCAGTCATTCTGGAGGTACATCTACGAGAGCAAAATGTAAACAGTTAGGTGTCGATTGGAGAGATGGGATTGAATTTAGTTTTGGAGGCGATGAAGAATGAACGAAAAATTGAAGCCATGTCCGTTTTGTGGCGGAGAATGCAAGATAAAAGCGGCAGAAAAAGAATACATAGGATTTACAATATGGTGCGAGTGTGAAAATTGCCATGCTCGAGCAAGTGGATATTGTCCTGATATGAAAAAAGAAGATACCGCAATTGTAAACATTGATTCTTGCAGGAATAAAGCTATAGAAGCGTGGAACAGGAGGGCGAACGATGGGAAGATTAATTGATGCGGATGTTCTGATGGCTGATGTCAGGAACACAATAACAGAGGAATCTGGCGCAATTGATTGGATAAACCTGATTAATCGTCAGATGACAGCTTACGACACTGACAAAGTTGTAGAGCGGTTGGAAGAAGTAAGACAAATAAACGCATCAGCAAATGCAGAAGCGATTGAAAGAATGTGCGGAGCATCAGCAAATTATTATAAAGGTGCAGAATGTGCATATGAAAGAGCAATCGAGATTGTGAAAGGCGAGTGTGCCACAGAACAGTCATGCGAGTGGAAACTTGAAGATTTAGAATCAAACCTTTATGTAACAGGGTGTGAAAATCGGCAGTTGATATTTGAAGGCACGCCAGAAGAAAACGGCTATAAGTATTGCCCTTACTGCGGCAGAAAGATAAAGAGAGGTGGAGTAGATGGCAATTAAACCGATTTTATTCAATACAGAAATGGTGAGGGGGATTCTGGACGGAAGAAAAGGTGCAACGAGAAGAATTGTAAAAGGCTATATTCCTGATGATGCAGTATGGGGGTATACCGCTTTTACACCTAAAGGGTACATATCGTGTAGAGGTACATTTGCAGATGGGTATGGAGAGAAATTTTTTAAGTTGCCTTGCGAGCCGGGCGATATCCTGTATGTCCGGGAAACATGGCAATGTTGGCGAGCACACCGATACGAAGCAACTGCTGACATAAGATTCAGAGCAGGCGGAGATGATGTGAGGTTGCAATTTGCAAATGGAAATACAGATTCCATAGACCGATTAGACTATGACACATTTGTGCATAAATGGTTCAGCCATAATAGAGAGTGGAAACCATCATTATTTATGCCGAAAGTAGCGGCACGTATCTGGCTTAAGGTTACGGATGTGAGAGTGGAGCGGTTACAGGAAATTACCATTGACGGTATTCGTAATGAGGGGCTTTCTTCTATGGCAGTTCATGCCGGAGACATGGAGATTGCAATGGAAGAGTGGAAAAACCTTTGGAACAGCACCATCAAGAAGCCCGACATAAATCACTACGGTTGGGATGCGAATCCGTGGGTTTGGATTATCGAATTTGAGCGGTGCGTGAAGCCTAAAATTTAAAATTATAAAAATGAAAGCGAGGATTATTTTTATGAACAAAAAAGATGTTTTAGAAATCAAGCGGAGATTCCGAAAAGAAGCGTGCACATTCACAAGAATGTGCGGATGTTATGTGGATGCAGACCATAATAAAATCACAAAAATCGGTGAAACATTTTTAAATCTTGATGACGCGGAGTATTTTAAATATCTTGACATTGCAAAAAAAGCGTTATCCGGCACGTTAGGAAACAACCTTTTGGAGTTGGATTTTCCACTCGAAGAGGAAGGTACTGGCGGAAGACAACAGTTTCTAATGGGACTGCGTGAAAGCAAACTGAAAAATGATGATCTGATGGATACTTTTTATGACATGATCATTGACAGCTACGATTATGTCGGAAATTATCTGATTTTGATTTTCCACGATGCCTATGATGTCATGACCAAAACTTCAGACAATGACAAGCTGGATGAATCAGAAGAGGTTTATGAGTATCTACTTTGCGCAATCTGTCCGGTCAATCTGACAAAGCCGGGGCTTGGTTACCGTGAGGACGAAAACCGCATTGAATCACGAATCAGAGACTGGGTTGTCGGGATGCCAGATACAGGTTTTATTTTCCCGGCATTTACTGAGCGAAGCACCGACATCCATTCTGTGATGTTTTACAGTAAAAACACGAACGAGCCACATTCTGAATTTATGGAAGCTGGACTTGGTTGCGAAGCAAAAATGACAGCATCAGAGAAAAAGAAAGTGTTCCAGAACATTTTAAACGATGTGCTGGGAGAAGATGATGAAGAAAATAATAAAATCTGCGTTGAAATACACAGCGTTCTGGATGATACCTTGATTGCAAATGGAAGTGATCCAGAGGAAGAATCACAGAAAGTCGAACTTACGCAGGACATCCTTAAAAATTGTCTGGATGAAGTCGGACTTCCTCAAAATATGGCAGATCTGATTTTGAAAAGCCGTAAAGAACTGCTTCCGGTGGACACACTTGTATCAGAAGTTGTAGATAAAAAGGCTGTTGCGGAAGCAAATAAAATCAACTACATAGCAGATTTAAAAGAACTGCTTGAAGCCGCAGCAATTAAACTTTCAGAGACATATTCTGACGATGATGCACTTGTAAAAGAAATCAGAGAAAAGATTTGAAATAAATAAGATCAGAAAGGAGATCGGAGCTTCCCGGGAAGATGCGCATCGGCTCCTTGAAAAAGAAATGGAATCAGTACAAGAAAGAATGGAGCGGATCGGAGCATATGAGAAAATAGCATCTTTTATGCAGAAAGAAAAGCAGCCATATGAATATAAAAGAAAATATGCACAGATCAGAGCAGAAGAGTTCGCAAATGAATGTGACGGAAGATTGCTCAACTACCATGTTTCGGTCGGTGGACTTGACAGTATAATCTTATACCTGTTTTTACATGAGGTATGCGGAATTGATGCACCCGGAGTGAGTGCATCCACACTGGAAGACAAGAGTATACAGAGAGTACATAAAGCTCTTGGAATTATCAATGTGCCGCCGCTGAAAAGGGATGATGGTACTTATTGGACGAAACCAAAGGTCATACAGGAATTTGGATTTCCGGTCATTTCAAAGGAAGTGGCTGCCAAGATAGAATTGTTACAAAATCCGTCAGAGAAAAATAAAACTGTCCGCCATGCGATTATTACTGGGGAGACTGGAGAATATGGCGGATGGCAGAAAAACTCTAAAATGCAGCTAAAACAGAGATGGTTAAAGCTGTTCGGTGGATATGAAAACAAAAATGAAGGGTGTGATTATCAGAAGCCAGATTTTCTTGTATCTTCGAAGTGCTGCTATTACCTTAAAGAGAAAAATTGTGATGACTGGGGAAAAGAGCATAACAGTGTGCCGTATCTGGGACTGATGGCATCCGAGGGTGGCAGACGTGCTAAGAGCCTACGGATGAATGGATGCAATTACTTCGGAGCATCCACAATCAGATCAGCACCATTCGCAATCTTCCATAGACAGGATATCTTAATGCTTGCATTGGAAATAGATGATCTCTGGAAGCACGGATTGAGAGAAAAATATCATTCAAGGCTTTTGAAAGAAGGAAGATTGTCAATGGACTTTGAAATGCCTAAAAGTATCATTCCGGAGATTTACGGAACCATTGAAAAGCAACCAGATGGAACACTTTATACAACAAAGGCACAGCGTACCGGATGCAGTATGTGTGGCTTCGGAATCCATATGGAGAAACGACCGCATAGATTTGATTTACTGTATGAGAGTAATCCGAAAGAGTGGGATTATCTGATGTTTCATGTGTGCAAAGACAAAGACGGGAATGATTATGGATGGGCGAAAGTGCTTGATTATATCGGTGTTGGTTGGGATCCATCAACGATAGGAGATAACTGTAAAGGGCAGATGAGCCTACCATTAGATCAAATGTGAGGTACGATATGACAAATAGCGAATTGAAAGAGTATTTGAACAGATTCCCGGATGATGCACCTGTAAGTGTCATGCTTCGAACCAATTCATTATACTGCAAATCAGTATCAGAGCATTGAGTATTATGATAGCTGGCTTCAAATGTTCAAATCCTATCGAAAAAAGAAAAAGCAGTATGCCAAGGTTGATTTAATCGTAAGAAAAACATTGAAAGAATGATCACATGGGAAATCGGTCGATTTATTATGTGGGCGACCGACGTGGCAGTAAAAAGTGAGCATAAGGGATGAGGCTGCTATTGAGAATTTTAGCGTAGTTAAATTAGAATTTACAAAATGTAGCAAATATGTAAAGAGAAAGGACAAAAACAATATGAAAGCGAAAGAATTTGCAAATAAATTCGGCGTTTCGGTAGAAGAGATGTGTGCGATAACAGAGCTGTCACGCCAAGGTTTAAATGATATTGTGAGTGGAAAAAGTCCAAAACCAAGTAAGGCAAAGCGAATTGCTTTATATAATTTGAGAGATTATGCAGTAATCCGCCGTGCGCAGGATATCAAGAAAGCCAATGAAGATTATGAAAACAGAATGAAAATGGCTGAAATATTTTATGTAAATTAGAATTAAAAGAGGAGTAAAAAAATGGATAGAACGAATGCATTAAATTTATGTGAGGAATATTTACACCAAGTATGGTGTATAGAAAGTATGAAAGATGGTGGCGCAGTTGCCTTGTATGGCTTAGAACAGCACAGAATTACACTACATAATTATTTATGTGATGTATTAGAAATAGACCATGTAAAGAGTAAGGACATATTGTCATATCTTGATGAAAAGATAGGATTTGATTTTTCCAAAATTCCTAGTGAGAGTGATTTGAGAAATTACGCAGACAAGTTGTTAAGTCTGCTCATGGAAGAAAAGAAAAAAGGTAATATTTAATGTTATAAACTGAACATATTTAGAATTTTAATGAGGTAAACAATGGCAAGATTAAAAAATGAATTGCGAAATTGCAAGTTTTGCAGTCATAAAAAAACCGATATTGAAAATCTATGCTATTACTGTTCAAACAAGCAGAGCGAACATTATCTTGAAAAGATAAGAGATGATACACTTATGCGTCATTGCAAGGGCGGTAATTGTAGGCGAATGTACAGATAAACTGAACATTTCCAAAATGGAAATAGCTGAAAATTAGAATTTAGGAGAAGATTGTATATGGAAAAAGAAAAAATAAAATGGCTGG
>OGXG01000682.1_pt1 | contig 18464 bp, 20 predicted proteins | sample 1576251 | NCBI WGS metagenome assembly OGXG01 (sample SAMEA3541533, study PRJEB24748) | human gut metagenome | biome: human gut; feature: human-associated habitat; material: faeces | place: China | collected 2012
CTTGCCCTGCTCGAGAAACGGGGTGAAATAATCCACGAACTCCGAAATGTTCACCTGCGAGGTGCGCGTGTCGGCGCCGTTTGCCATGGCGGCATAGAATTTATCAAACGGCATCGATTCGCCCAGATCATCCGGGTAGTCCACGCCGTCAAGCTGGTAGTGGAAGCAGATATACGAAATGTCACGCTGCTGAAAATGCTCCTTGGTCAGGTCAGCGGTGGAGCAGCAGCTCAGTACAAAATCGGCCATGTTGTCGGTCTCCTTTACATCCTTTGATTCGCCCGCCGGGCGGGCTGTCTTGTTCCTGTCAATACACGCATAGCATACCTGCAAAGCAGGGATTGCGCAAGCTACAAAGCGGAACCGGGGCGTAGAACATGGATCCCCCCTGTTCTACGCCCCGAACGGCACGCTCTACAAATCATAGAACGCCTGAAATATCAATGCTTTGCGCGGATATGAAAGCTGAAGTAAACGACGGCCTCCGCCGGGATGAGAATCAAAAACAGCTGCCAGAAATTCATCCCGAAGCGCAGCAGCACGAGGTAGCCCACGGCAAAAATACTCGCCACGAGGCCGAGCACCACGTACAGATTGCCCCGTCCGCCGAAAAACACGCTGTTGAGCACGAGGAAGGTGATGACCGCCGCCGGCACGAAGCAGGCGAACACGATCCACTCCACCGCGCCCAGCCACAGCCACAGCACCACAAACACCAGCACCGCCAGCGTCACGATGCCCATGAGGGCGACAAAGATGATGGCATGATGGCTGCGGTCGCACGCGGCGGGCTCGGGTCCGGGCTGCCACGCGTCGTGCTCGTTGAGCAGGTAATCGACCGTGACGCCGAAGATCTCGCTCATGCGCTTGAGCACCGCGGCATCGGGAATGGCCTCGCCGCGCTCCCACTTGGAGATCGACTTATCCGAATAATTCAGTTGTTCGCCAAGCTCTGCCTGCGTCATGCCCGCGGCCGTGCGCAGGCGGATGAGGTTGCTGGCAAAGATGAGTTTCAGTTCGTCCATGGTGGGCCTGGGCACCGCCGCTTTGTCATGTCATCTGGTGGAACTGCTCCAGCGCCGCCTTTTCCAGCCGGCTCACCTGTGCCTGGCTGATGCCGATCTCCCGGGCCACCTCCATCTGGGTCTTGCCTTTGAGGTAGCGCAGTTCCATGATGCGCTTTTCGCGCGGGGTGAGGCCCGCCACGGTCTGGCGGAACTGCAGGCCGCTGATCCAGCTGTCCTCGCCGTCAGGGTCGCGCACCTGGTCGATGACGTACACCGCATCGCCGCCGTCGGCGTAGACCGGTTCCTCAAGACTCAGCGGCTCCACCACCGATTCCAGCGCCGCCGACACCTCGCGGCGGGACAGACCGGTCTTCTGGGCGATCTCGTCCACGGTGGGCTCACGGCCCAGCTGCTTTTCCAGTTCCTCGCGGGACTGCATGGCCCGGTAGGCCGTGTCCCGGAGGCTGCGGCTCACCCGCAGGGCGTTGTTGTCCCGCAGGAACCGCCGTATCTCGCCAATGATCATCGGCACGCCGTAGGTGGAGAACCGCACCTGCTGGGCCGGGTCGAAGTTGTCGATGGCCTTGATGAGCCCGATGCACCCCACCTGAAACAGGTCGTCCATGTTCTCGCCCCGCTGCGAAAAGCGCTGCACCACGCTGAGCACCAGCCGCAGATTGCCCTCTATCATGCTCTGGCGGGCCTCTTTGTCCCCGGCCCGCGCCCGGGTGAGCAGGTCGCGCTTCTCCTGCTCGGACAGTATCGGCAGTTCGGCGGTGTTCACGCCGCACAGCTCAACCTTGTTGTACATCCCCTACCCTCCGGTTTCGTTTCAGTTTCACCGGAAGTATGGCCGCAGGGGCAGGATAACATTCATTCCAAATTCAGGGGATAACCTCTCCGTCACGCCTTCGGCGTGCCACTGCCCGGGTTGCGGCACCCAGCATCCGCAGCGCTTTGCTTGCGTCTTGCTGGCCGCGGCCCCAACAGCGACTCCCTGTTTCCGCCACTGGCGGCGGTCGTCGTTGTTGCTCCTAACGAGGGGAGGCTTTGGCATTTCGTAAAGCTTTCTCTCTTCGCCAGAGGCTCCCCTCGGTAGGGGAGCTGTCGAGCGGTAGCGAGACTGAGAGGTTACACATTAAAATAAAAGGAGCACACCATGCTGGCGAGTATCTTTTCGCTCAACGTCATCCAGACCGCGCTCGAGCTGGGCTGCATCTACGCCCTCGTTGCGCTGGCTCTGTTTCTGAGCTATTCCATCCTGAATATCGCGGACCTGTCCACGGACGGCTGCTTCACCCTTGGCTGCGCTGTCGCCTGTCAGGTGGCGCTGACCGGCCACCCCTTCCTCGCCCTGTTGGCGGCGATGGCGGCCGGTGTGTGCTCCGGTTTCATCACAGCTTTTTTGCAGACCCGCCTCGGCGTCGAGAGCATCATGGCCGGCATCATCGTCAACACCGGCCTCTACACCATCAACCTGGCCGTGATGGGCTTCTCGTCCACCATGTCGCTGGTCAAGACCGATACCGTCTTCTCCATCGCCAAGAGCGCCCTGAGCTTTACGGGCGGCGGGTATAAGCTGGTGCTGGCGGCGGTAGTCATCGCGCTGGCCGGTGCTGCCATGGTGGGCTTCCTCGGAACCCGCCTCGGCCTTTCGATTCGTGCCACCGGCGATAACGCTGCCATGGTGCGTGCTTCCAGCATCAACCCCGCCTTCACCATTACGGTGGGCCTCTGCATCTCGGGCGCACTGACGGCCCTTTCCGGCGGCCTGCTGGCTCAGTACCAGAAGAGCTGCGACATCAACGTAGGCACCGGCATGGTGACCATCGCGCTGGCTTCCCTCATCATCGGCGAAACGCTGGTGGGCAAGCGGACGATGGTGCGCCGTGTGCTGGGCGTCGTGTTCGGCAGCTGCCTCTACCGTTTTATTGTGGCGGTGGCCCTCCGCTTCAACGTCCCGGCTGCTGCCATGAAACTGGTCAGCGCCATCATCGTGGCGGTGGCCATCTCGATGCCCGCCATCCGGGAGAAGATCGCCTTTGAGAAGCGCCGCAATGCGGCCCGTCAGGCACGGAAGGAGCGTGTGTAAAATGGAAATGCTCGAACTTCGTGACCTGCACAAGACCTTCAACCCCGGCACCGTCAACGAGAAAGTGGCCCTGAACGGCGTCAGCCTGACCATGGAAGCGGGAGACTTCGCCACCATCGTCGGCTCCAACGGCGCGGGCAAATCCACCCTCTTCAACGCCATCACCGGCGGCTTCATCGCCGACGAGGGCAGCATCACGCTGGGCGGCGAGGACATCACCTTCGCGCCGGAATATCAGCGCAGCCGGGTCATCGGCCACCTGTTTCAGGACCCGCTCAAGGGCACGGCACCCAACATGACCATTGAGGAAAACCTTGCACTGGCCTATCTGCGTGCCGGCACCGCGCCCCACGCCATCTTCTCCCGCATCTCCCGCAAGGACAAAGAGATCTTCCGTGAGAAGCTGGCCCTGATTATGTGATTATTTCTATATAAAAAATAATCATCTCTATTTACACAATATTCAAGATGATAAGTTATATTGTGATAATCAAATTCTATTTAATGAACAAATTGAAAATAGTGATATATATAAAGATAAACTATATTACACCCAAAATGATGGTTTATTTATGTATGATTTTACTTATAAAGAAAGTACCTTGTTAACAAAAGAAAAAGTATATTCATTAAAAATATCAATAGATGGAAAATATTTATCTTATATAACAGATAGCACTAAAAAAAATAAAGAAATTAAAATAATCATTAAAGATTTAAAAAAGAATAAAATAGTATATGTTAAAGATGCATAAAAGTCATGGATAAACCATGACCTTTTTGTGAAAATTTATGTCCTTTGATATCACTCATTTTAGTGATTTCTGTATTATCTTTTTTAGTGATAATTGCTGGATAAGAGTATGTATGTGGAATTGAAAAATCATATTTTTTCTTTCAGCAGTAATAGCCACTTGGTTTGTTACTAAATCGTATTTATTTGAATCTAATCCAGCAATTCAACTATCCCATTTAACTTCTACAAATTTAACTTTAACCCCTAATTCTTTAGCAAGCGCTTCTGATACTTCAACATCATAACCTACTAAATTATCATTATCATCATGATAAGAGAAAGGAGCAAATGTTCCTTCTGTTCCAATCACGATTTCTTTATTTTCTTGAATTTTATCCCATGTATTTTCTTGTTTAGATGATGCACATCCTGTTATTACAGTTGCTAGTAAGGTAAGTGCTAATAATTTAATTCCTTATTTTTTCATTGTTGTTTCCACTTTATAATAGATGATATTCATGTTCCCATTTACTATTTACAAAATAATCAGCTGCTTTTTTAGCTGCTTCTAAATCCATGAATGTATAATTTCCACATTCTTCTTCTTTAGCCCCTGGAATCTCTTGATCCCAAGAGGCAATTTGACTATAAACATCTTTTACAACTTCTTTAATCACTTCTAAATCTAAATCTCTCACAATCAAATAAAAGCCTGTCATACAGCCCATTGGTCCAAAATAAATCACTTGATCTTTATATTTACCATTTCTAAGTAATGTTGCGCCAATATGTTCAATCGTATGTGCTGCTTCTGGTTTTAAAGCTGGTTCAACATTAGGCTGTGTCATTCGAATATCATATGTAATCAAATCCCCATCAATTCTTGATACATAAACTCCTTTAGTTAGTTTTCGATGATCAACACTAAAACTTGTAATTCTTTCCATTTTTAATTCCCCCATTTTATTTTGTACCAATTTATTTATTTCATATATAATTAGTATGATATAAGAATATAACATTCACTTATCCATGTCAAGCAAAAGCTATGTGACTAAAAGAATTAAAATTTTTTATTTTTTTAAAGAAAAAAGCAAAAAAAGAGTCGATATATATAGTAGGAGGTATATTTTATGGAAGGTATAATTGAAAAAAGTTCATCTAATCATAAACTAGTATTAGATAACTATTGTAAATTGATTATTTGTCATGAAGAAATATTAAGTAGAATAGTTAAATGTTTTGTTGATGAAGCAAAACATTTAACTCTGAACGAAATTGAAAGATTGATCAAAGAAAAGAAATCTTTTCAACATTTAGATAAAGAAAACTTTATTCCCTATAGTGGTAAAACGAATTATGATTTTCTTTGTACGATTGATTTATCACAAAGAATCTATCTAAATGTTGAAATACAAAATGACCCCAATCCAGGTTATTCTCTGATTACACGAGGTCTTACTTATATCTCAAGAATCATGACCACACAATGGAAAAATGAATATTATGACTATGATTATAATCATATAAAGAAAGTCTACTCAATTTGGATATTACCACAATCTGCCAAAAAGAATGATGGTCATATCAATGCATATAAGATAGATGAAATAAATGTCAATGGAACAACAATAGAAAGAATAGAAACCTATGACAAAGGTGTACTTATTATGATATACTTGAACAAAGAACATGATACTAATGAAAAGTATATAATCTATGATAACATACTAACACCACTTGTTGCTTTTTTAAATAATGTATTAAGTTATCAAGAAAAAAGAAGAATCATGAAAGAATATGGATTTAATGTAATAGATAAGGAGGTAGAAAAGATGTGTAACTTAGGAGAAATGATTGAAAGAGAAGCAAAACAAAAAGAAAGAAAAAAAAGAAATATCATGGTAGTAAAAAATCTTATTCATAATTTAAATACTACTTTTTCTAACGCAGTAGAATTACTTGGATTACCTCAACAGGAAATTGATGAGATTAAAAAATATTTTCAATCATAAAGAAAATGTATCAACTTAAATCTATAAGTTGATACATTTTTATTGATAATTTAATATAAATAATTCTTCATTATTTTTTATAACATTTAAATCATAATCATAAACTTCTTTTAAAGTCTTTTGATTAATCACTTCATGAGGTTTTCCTTGAAACATCAGTTGTCCATTTTTCATTGCTATAATTTCATCACTATAATGAATTGCTTGATTAATATCATGATGTACCATAATAATAGTGATTTGATATTCTTTGTTTATTTTTCTTAATAAATTAAGTGTCTCTATTTGAGCTTTAATATCTAAATATGTTGTTGGTTCATCTAATAAAAGTATAGGTGTTTTTTGTGCTAAAGCTAAAGCTATCCAAACACGTTGTTGTTGTCCTCCTGAAAGTTCATAAATAAAAGAATTCTTCTTTTCTTCTAGACCTAATAGATTAATAATTTCATTTAAATAATCATCATCAATCTCGCCATCATCTAAATGAATTGGTAAAACTATATTCTCTAAAACATTTTGTGTGGAAATAAGATTGAAGAATTGAAAGACAAAACCCATTCTTCTTCGTCTAAAACGCGTTAAAGTATGATCATTCATTTCATAAAGAGACTTTCCTTCTAAATAAACTTCTCCTTTTGTTGGTTTTACTAAACCTGCCAAGATATGAAGAAGTGTACTTTTTCCACTTCCACTTCTTCCAACAATAGCTACAAAAGAGCCTTCTTCTATTTGTAAATCAATATGATTAGTTGCATAAATTTTATTATCTTCATAACCATATGTTTTAACAATATCTTTCGCTTCTAAAATAACATTCATATTAGTCATCTTCCTTTCTTATTTCTTCATTTTGATGTGCTTTTAAAACAATTAATAAAGGAATATTATAAACACATAAATAAACTAGAAAAATAATCCCTACTAAAAGTATTAATTGCGCTATTGGGAAATAATGATCGATACTTCCTCTTAATAAAATCAACTCATAAAAACCACAAGGAATAAGTGTATATAAAAACATTTTTATTGATTTCCATACTTGTTTTATTTTAATTTCCCGATAACTTAAACCTATAACATGATACATAAAATAATCTTGATAATTATTTTCAATATGATTGTAATTTAAAAACATCATTAAAATAAAACCTACAGCTAATGCAAGTATTAAAAGATGTTTAGGAATATTTAATGTAGAAAACAAACTTACTGAAAGTTCATCACTTGTTACCATTTCATAAACTCTTGCTTTATAATGTTTTTTCATGAACTTTTCTACTTTTATAACATCTTTTATTGGATACCAATGATATCCTGAATAATATTCATCATTTGTATTGAATCGTTTTAAATCATCTTCAAACATATAAATCATTGAATCATTATAATATTCATTTTCATTGATTCCAACAATGGTATATTCTTCACCTGCAATTATCACTTTTTCATTGAGTTTTACTTCATCAAGAGCAATCTCATAATTGTCATCTCCTAAATAATTTCCTTGATCACCATGAGAAGATGTTGAATTTTCTACTTGATATTTTTTCCCTTTAAAAGTTACTTGATTCGCTTCAACTTTAAGATTTGGATACCGTTCTTTTGAAAGAATAACATGATTAAAATGATTGCCTACGACAATTTCATGACTTTTTTGAGGAAATCTTCCTTTTAAATCATCTTTATTACTTTGATAATAATAAAGTTGGCAAAGTTTATAAACAGATTGAGGAATTTCTCGATAAGTCATAGTTATTCCTTCATCAATATAATGATGATTAATAATAATGTCATTTTGAGAAAATTCTTTTAAAAATAAATTTGCTTCTTTTTGAGTTGCCATCATAAGTTCTACCTGACTTTGTTCATTTTGATCTTTTGTTTGAATGCAGGCAGGAGCCGCAAAAGGATAGCTGCAAAGCAGCGCAAGGAAAATGCAGTTTTCCTTGGGATGGAATCGGGCTGGCGCACAAACGCCAGCTTCGATTTCATCGAGCCGTCTGCAAGACCGCAATTTCACACAAAGGGGTCCCCGGAAAAGCATCGAAGATGATTTTATGGGGAAGAGGAGGAACTGCGGAGTGAATGAGCATTTGTGCTTTTGCACAGATGCGAACGATACGCAGCAAGTGACGACGAGGTGTATAATTGCGCCCTATTTCATAGGGGGCTCGGAACGTTGCTGTGTTCGTGAACGTCATACACCATTTTTGCAAGCGCCAGCACAACTTCCGGCTGACGGAACGAGATTTTCAGAAGTTCCATCACCTGATCGTTGGTCAGTTCTCCCGGACAGACCAGAAAGCTTTCCAGCATTCCGGCACGAGTGCAAAGGCGATGCACACTCTCTCTCCGGTTCAACTCTGACATCCTGCGTTCAAGGATCTTCTCTCGGTTCTGGCAAGAGCGCAGCTTTTGCTCTGCTTTGGCTTTTTCGTTGCGGAGATATGATGCCATGGAGAACCGTTTGTCTGGTATTAACAATTGAATCAAGAGCTCAAAGAACGCCATAAACGATATTCCCTGAGACCAGCCCAATAATTGTGTAAACCTCCGGAGAGGTGTAAAATAGAAGCATCAGGATGGAGGGGAAAGATATGTCCCGAAGCCCGGAAGAAAAAGCCCGGAGAGAGAAAATCCGTGAACTGCTGCAGCTTGCAAATGTCAGCAGCATGGACGACATTCAGGAACTGTTCAAGGATACCATCGCTGAATTCATGGAAAATGGTTTGGATGCGGAGCTGGAAGAAGACCCTGGATACAGCCGGTACCCATAAAAATACCTCCAAAGTAGATTTTGGTTATTTAACCTGTCTACTTTGGAGGTATCATATCATCTAAAAAAGTCAGGTACTCTTTCCACATGGAAAACCAAGGGAGAGAGAGTAATATTCGGCTACCTTTTTAAATGCTATCCAACCTAATCTCTCCGTCCTCCATCTCCAAAATTCGATCTGCAGCCTGGGCCAAATCCGGGTCATGGGTCACATAAACCACCGTCTGATGCTGCTCGGCAGCTACAGCTCGTATCAGGGAGAAAACCTCCTCGCTGTTTTTGCGGTCCAAATTACCGGTGGGTTCGTCCGCCAGTACCACCGCCGGGTGAACAATCAGCGCCCGAGCAATGGCAGCGCGCTGCTGCTGTCCGCCCGAAAGCTGACCGGGCTGGCGGTGCAGAAGGTCGGCCAGACCAAGACGCTCGGTCAAAAATTTGAGGTATGCCTCATCGACGGCCTTTTTATCCAGCATGAGGGGCAGCAGAATATTGTCCCTTATCGTGTACTCCGGCAGAAGGTTGAAGGCCTGGAACACAAAACCCAGCTTTGTGCGGCGCAGCCAAGCAAGCTCGTCGTCCGGCAGGTCGTACAGGCTCTGGCCCTCAAGCAGTACCTGTCCGCTCGTGGGTGCGTCCAGCCCGCCAAGGGCCTGCAAAAGTGTGGATTTGCCGCAGCCGCTTTTGCCGATAATGGCCGTGAAGCTGCCGCGCTCGATGCCCACGCTCACGCCTCGCAAAGCGTGCACAGTGCCCTCGCCGCTGCCGTAGACCTTTGTCAAATTTTTTGCTTCCAGTACGATATCCATACGGTCAGGCCTCCTCTTTCATGTTTTGCACCGGGCTGCACCTCACGGCCAGCGACAAGGGCCGCAGCTGCAGCCACAGCATAAGCACAAGATACCCCGCACACACCGCCAGATGCAGCGCCCACGGGTATTCCGAGCCGCGCATTGGCAGGCTGGTGAGCACATGTGTACCGCCAGCCCGTGTTGTCATGAGGCGGGCCGTCGTGATGGCCCACAGCAGGGCCACCGCCGCATGTCCTATGACCAGCGAGCACGCCCCGGCCGCGACGGTCTGCCGCAGACCGCTGCGCAGTAACATCCTGCGCGCAGTGCCCTCGGCCTGAAGGATACCGATGCGCCGCCGCTGCTGCTGCCAGTAGATATAGAACAGGTTCCACAGCAGGAACACGGCCAGCGCTGCGCCCAGCACGCCCGCTGTCGCACAGAGGAAGGCTGCGGACGAACCCTCCTGCCAAAGCCGCTGTGCGGTTTCGTAGTCGTTCGATTTCAGCACGCCGCCGCGTCTGGTGACCAGGGCGGCGATGGATTTTTGTGTCGCATAGGCGGCATCTTGATCCAGACGCACATTGATGGCTGTGTAGCCGTAGGCCTCGCCTACTTCGTCTGCCCACAGCTGCTGGCCAAGCGTCTCGCTGCAAAACACCGCATACGGCGAGACTATCGCACCGCTGAGCGCCAGCAGGTCGTCCGGCAGCTCGGCAAAGCAGCCGCCGATGGTCAGCCCTTTCGTCAAGTCCTCGTCCGACGTCAGGGTCGGATAGCGCAGCGTCATCTGCTGGCCTGTAAAGTCCGCCGTACCCTCGGCCCACTGTGTCACGCCAGTTTCGTCAAGCACAAAGCTCTGCGAATACAACAGCACGCTCTCGCCCGAGAGCAGAGCGTCCATGTCCACCTCACCGCCGCACTCTGCGGCCAGCTGGCGCAGAGTGCTTTCCGGCAGGGCATAGACCTTTGTCTCCACCGTGGCCTCGTCCCACATCCTGAACGCTGACACGCCGCGGCTCTGGCCCATGTACAGCTGCCAGTACCCACGCTGGGCAAAGACCTCGCTCACAAGCCCGCTCTGGAACGGCAGCTCCGTGCGCACGGCGACGTCCTGCACGTCCGGCAGGCTGTCAAGGTCCTGCGCAAGACCGCTTGTCAGCGCCTCGCGCACCGACTGTATCTGCACTGCGGCGGTATCGGCCTTGCGCTGATAGGGCAGCAGGCTCCACGCAGTCAAAAACACACAGCTGAGCGCCAGTACAAGACCGACAGCGTTCAGCGCCACGACTCGCAGCGGCAGCGGACTGAGTATGCGCACCCTGCGCTGCGGCCTAACACGCTTTTGCGGCAGATGGGTCTGCGTCTGCCCGGCCTGCTGTACGGCTGGCAGCAGCATACCCGCCAGAATGGCCATAGCGCAAAGAGCAAGGCCTGCGCACAGCTGCCCGGCAGGCACGCTGAAATATTCAAGATTGCCCTGCACGGCCAGCCCTGCAACACAGAGAGCCGCGCCAAGGACCGCTCCAAGCGGCAGACTGACCGCGAGCAGCAGCACGGTCTCCCACAGGCACAGGCGCAGTATCATACCCTTGGCCGCGCCGATCATGCGCAGAGTGACAAGGCCCTGCTGACGGCGGCGTAGCTGGATGGAGCACAACCCAAACACGGCGCACAGCGTCAGAACGGCACAGATGCCCACAAAGACCGCAAGCCCGGTATCTCCCTCGGCCTGCGTGGGATAGGCATAGGTGTTTTGCACCCACGTCGGGTCCTGCGCGCCGTCGACATAAGGCACAACAGGCGTTTCTCCCTCGGCATAGCAACAGAGCAGCTGCACCGTGGGCTGCCACGCGGCGGGCAGGCTGTCCGCATCCGCGAGCACAGCGTCCACCGGCAGGTTATTATCCACCGCCCAATAGGCATCGTAGGATGGCAGCACACCGCAGAGAGTGTATCGCAGCGCAACGGCGTCGCTCTCGCCGTTTTTGGCCAGAAGCTCGATCTCCTGCCCCAGCTCATACGAAGCGCCAAGGCTGTCCAGCACCGAGGTCGTCAGCGCGATCTCGTGCAACGTCTGCGGCAGATGTCCGCTCAAAAGCTCTAGCCTGCCGCACGCAAAATAGCGCTCATCCGCCGTGCCCAGCGCACCAAACGCCAGCCCCTGCGCGTTGACAAGGCTGGCGTACTGCTGCGCTTTGCCCACAGCGGTGGGCGCTGTGCTCTGCACGAACTGCGCGGCCTGCTCGTCGTCGAGCGCATAGCGCGCGATCTGCCACGAGCCATAGATCGACTTGCGAGTCTCGTCCTGCGCCCGCGTGCCGCTGGCCGCATAGCACAGCATGGCCGTCATCAGCGCAAACGCCGCTGCAAGCACGCACAGCATCATGCGAGTGTCACGCCTGCGGCCTGCAAGGCCACTGTATGCCAGTTTACAAAGTGCGGTGTGCATAGACAGCCTCCTTTGGGTGCAAAGCACATTGAGTTATATGATTTTAAGCTTTCTTCTATACGAGCTTTAGAAGATATAGCTTATGCACGTCCCAAATCTACATCATTATAATAGTAGGTTCCACAACGAAGGCAAACATACATAAATGTTTGATATCTGTGGATGCTCTTATCCTCTTCATCCCACTTGAAGAATTCGCTTCCCACGGCAGATGCTTCCCATGCGTGTGGGCAAACAGCAAGAAGCGACGCTGAATCATCCCCCAAAAGTGTATTTGACAGAGGGTCAACAACTGCCGGAGATGTAGCAAATGTAGCAAAGCTCATTGCAACGCAGACGGACAACGTAAGGACGAACGAAATGAGTCTCTTCATACTTTTTCCTCTTTCTTTTTAGATAGAGTTGTATTTGGATATCACATTATTGTAATACCATATCTCTATCAAAATTACAAATGTGTCATCAATAGAATCCTCTAGGAATCACTTGTACTCTGAACTCTTTGGAATCTCTGGCTGGTATGCGGTAAAGAAACAGGTGCTGTTCACGCTCGCTTTTGCGATTGCCAATGCAATAGCACTAGCCGCTTTACCGATGACACAGCGCCAACTTGAAGACCCACTCATTTTTATACACCACCTTTCCTTTTGAATATATTTGTCAGTTGCTCCACTTGGCTTTTTCGATTTTTCCAACAGCGGAACAACTGCAAAGACAATCAAAACCCATTTCGATAAGTAGTAGATCGTTAGCGCTCTGGAGCGCGGGGTGATATTAGAAACAGCAATCACGACTGTGTCAAGGGAAGTTCGCATGGATGGCTGTATCGAAACCAGTCAAATTGTCTGTACATGCGATAAAAATATCCTCTACGCCCCGATTCCTCAGACCATTCAGTATGGTCGCCCAGAACCTTGCGCTCTCATTCTCGCCGACCCACATCCCCAGAACATCTTTGCGGCCGTCCAGATCAAGGCCGATGGCAATGCACACTGCTTTCTTTACGATTTGCCCTTCGCTGCGGACATGGTAGTGGATCGCATCCAGAAAAACTACGGCATAGATCGATTCCACAGGCCGCTGCTGCCATTCTTTCGCCACAGGCAGGATCTTATCCGTGATCCGGCTTACCGTAGTGTCAGACACAGACAGCCCGTCCAGAAGCCATGTGAGCTGCTGTTTTGTTATCTGCCGTACCTCGCTTTGATTTCTGGGCCACTTAAATCCCTGATTCGCCATTCGCTTGGTAAAGGAGGATATATCCCGTGCCATCCCAATAGAGCGCTTTTATTCTATCGGCTTTGCGGCCACAGAACAGAAACAGTGATTGTTCATCCAGCTCCATACCGAATTTTAATTGGACGATTGCGGTCAGACCGTCAATTTGCTTGCTACAATATAAGAATATACGTTCTGATCTAAAATTTCCACAATAATGCAACGAAATGGAATTTTTTTGTCACGAAATCGGAGTGAACGGTATATCGGCGGTGAACTGGAACCACCCATTTTCATAGAACATCGTATACTCTCCACTGTATTTTTCAAGAATCAGTCGGATGTTCGCAAGTCCAAAACCATGCAGCTGTGGTTCTGGTTTTGTAGTTGGAATGGAACCATTTATAATTACAACAGGTTCCGATGTGTTTCGGACAGAGATAAAAAAGTCTTGTTGCGCAACTGCCATGACATGAATCGCTTTATCGTCCTTATCATACTGCTGACACGCTTCAATGGCATTATCCAAAAGGTTTGATAGAAGCACTACCATATCAGAGGCATAAAATGGAAGTTTGGATAGATCATTCACTTCAAAATCAATATTGATTTTTTTCTGAGTTGCTTCGGCGGCTTTTGTATTGAAAAGTGCGTCCAAGATGGGATGATGTGTGTTGACAAGAAAAAGCCGATCTGTTTGCTGTTCGGTGATTTTTTCAAGATATTCTTCAGCGGCAGAATACTCTTGATTCTTCATCAATTGATTTAGGATATTCAGGTGCGCCCGAAAATCGTGAACTTTTTTCCTTTGGGCAGAATAAAGTTCGCTTGCCGAAGTCATGTTTTTCGATTGCAGCTGAATCTGCTGGTTAAGCATCAATAATTGTTCTCTTTCCGATGCGGCATACTCCATTCGCTCCAATAAAAAGAGGACTGCGACGTTTGAAATAAAAATGAGAATACAACAGCCAGCAGAAACAAACTCTTCTATATTATGACCGCTTGTAACGTAAAGCAGAATCACAAGCATTACAAAAGATGCACATGGAAATAGAAAGTACAGTATCAGCTGCGAATGTTGAGCATCGCTTCTGGGTCTGTTGTCCATGCGCTGAAGCATTATTTTACGAAACAGTGCAATAATAAATAATTCAGCAGAATAATAAGAGATTCCATAGATTAGAGATAGCGTCTTGTCAGCTTGAAACGTCTGAGCATCCATCCCACAAACTGCAGTTGCAAGCATTCCAGCAGCAAAAGACAAACTGTATGTTAAAAGATATTCTATAATGATAAGAAACAGCAAAAACTTTCCTGTAATGTTTTTATATAGGGCTCTGGCAGCAATAAAGCAGGATAGCAAAATCAAAAGAATCTTGATAATTTGATTTCGGTTTAAGAAAGCAGCATTGAATTCAATGGACGCATACATTAAAATGGTTTGAACTATTACGCCGACAAGAAATCTATGATCCCTCCAACGGTGCGAAGCAAAAGCGTCTAAAAACAGACATACGCAGACTGAATCTATGATTGTGTAAACCAAACTGATTAAAGCATCCATCTACTTTTACCTCGCCAATGTAAATATTTCTGTTTTAGCTCACTATAATTCTTTTCGCTTGGAGCCAGACAAAGACCACCGCGCAATTGGACTTTATTGTATTGAAAGATTTCGACATAGTGCATATTGACAAGATAGCTTTTTTGAATACGAAGGAAACCGAGTGGCTCGATTTTTTTGGATAGTTCCGTTATGTTGCCGTAAAATTGGTATGCTGGGCGTTTTTCGTCCAACAAGTGCATAACAATGATTCTTCGATGAGATTCTAAATACAGAATGTCATTTACAGGTACATCGATAATTTCAGAGTTGATTGAAATTGTGACAAGCTGTTTCCGCCGAAGTACTTCTTGGACAGCTGAATCAAAGTAGGAATCAAGTTTAGCAGAGAAATCTGCTTTTAGTAAGTATCGAAAGGCTTGAACCTCAAATCCCTCTGGAGCATACTGAATGAAATTCGTAATGAAGATAATCACAATGTTTTCATTTTCTGCTCGTAACTTTTTGGCAAGCTCAATTCCATTTGTTTCGCCCATATCAATATCCAGAAGCGCAATATCATAAGGACGAGAAAAGTCTATTTGACTTGGCTGCGAAACTCCATAGAATATTGATGATATCTGTGTTCCTTCGGTTTTCTTTTTGAGTGTTTCAATGACAGAATTAACGATCTGCCGTTCATCGTCACAAACCAAGACATTCATTTGGAAATCCCTCCATTGCACATGGAACTGCTTTTCATTACACAACATACAGATCTGCTCCTCACAAGTATAATACGATTATGTTGAAACTTCAAATAGTCTGGTTAACGATTGACTTGTAATATGGCGAAATGTAGCTTTGGGGGCCTCTCATGCGGGAGGTCCACTGTTAGGGAACATACTATCTGTACGCACACCGATTTCGTTACAAAATTTCTCTGTTTCGCTACAAAATTGTGGACGTTGATTGATTCTTGTGCTTTGATGTTATCTAAACAAAAAGCAAGGAGGGAGTTTTGATGACCTGTAAAAATTGTGGTTATGAAAACAAGCTGGGTGTTCGATATTGCCAACGGTGCGGTCAATACATTGAGCCCAAACGGACATTGGCACAAGAAGTTAAATCGTGGGATTTTAGAAGTCTCGCTGGTGTTGGTCGTAGAGATGTAAATATTGCACCGCTATTTACTTCACCAGAAAACAAATCTCAGATGAAAAAAAGTCAAACACCTTCGCCAGTTGATCCGCTACCGGATGGAAGATGGTATTGCCCAGACTGTGGGAACTTAAATGATTCTTCCGAACGGTTTTGCAAAAGCTGTGGAAAAGTCCGATAACTACTAACAAACCGACAGCCCTCTATTTGCAACGACTGCAAGTAGAGGGCTGCTATTTTGCTTTGGATATTTTAATTAAAGGTTAGTCTTTCAGTCTGCCGTGATTGCAGCCAAGTGAGAAATAATGCTCAATTTCACCACCCAGCACAAGTTGGGCATACTCCAGCGGCTTATTGTACAGCAACCAGTCCAGTTCCGCCCGCTGTGCCGGGGTGTTGCCGTACTCGTCCTCAATGGCGATACAATCAATGGAAAGGGTGGTGCCATCTTCAAATTGGGCTTCCACCCGGTTAGCGTCCATGTTGTAACGACAGGAAAGCACTTTTTGAGGGGGATTATGGTCAGAATTCTGATTTCGTTTCATTTGAATAGCTCCTTTAATGACTTTGAAATTTGATTTTCAACAAAATGAGGTCTCTTTTTTCTTTTTCTTAAGTCACCTATCCGCACTATCCTGCATCCGTTGCACAGACAATGCTATCCACATCTGGGCGGTCCATCAGCTTTTGCAGGATACCAAACTGCTTTTTGGTGGACGCAGACACCAGATACTGCCACCTTTCCGGCAGGATGGGCAGATCTGCGATGCTCCACTTGACGTATTTGGCATCGTAGATATTGGGCGGAGCAAGCTCCACCAGATGACCCACGCACCAGCTTACCAGATAACCGTTGCCCTCAAGGTAGCCGTCCTGACGGTTGGTGGCACCGAGGACTTTGGCGTAGGACATGGCAACCGAGGGCTTTTCTGCTACAACTAGAATTGAAATAAGCGTTCCCTCCAATCTGTTTTCATTTGGATATGTACGGCGGCAAAATGCCGCCTTGAAATCAGATGGGTTCAGTGTCCTGCTCGTCCGGGGTTTCGTCCTCGTCCGGCACATCGGTAGGGATCTCAAAATCGCCCTTGTCCTCGGTGTAGTTTGCATCGGGGTCGAGGGCTTCTTTTTCGGCTTTTTTCTTCTGCATCTGCTGGTGATAGAAATAGAAGCCGCCACCTGCTGCCAGTGCAATCAGCACCACCACACCCAAAAAGCCGGATGCGATCTTTGTGACCTTGTTTTCCTTGGGCTGTTCCGTGCCGGATGCTGCCGCTTCTTCGGCGGCTTTTTTCGCTTCTTCCTCGGCTTTCAGCCTGTCCTGTTCCGCCTGCGCCGCTGCTTCTTTTTCAGCGGTATAAGCGTTCGCTTCTTCCTCCTCCATCAGGGAAAGAAGGTCGGCTTCGTCCACAAGGTTCATAAAGTGAACGGTCTGCTGCCCCTTGGCGTTGCGGTCAATCACCAGATAGAAAGTCGCACCCGACTTCGACACCAGCGTAATGAACTGCTGACCGCTGCCATCGGAATAGTCGGTGTGGTAATCGTCCACCAGCGTCAAGTTGCCCTCCGGGGTCAGGGCACCGGTCTCCTCATCGGTCACGGTGACTACATCTTCTTCATCGGTGGTAGAAGTCAGGACGGGCTGTTCCACTTCCTCCACAGGCTCACCGCCATAGGCAAAAGCGGGAGCCGCCATGCCAGCGCACAGTGCCACCGATACCAGCAGTGCGCCCAGTTTCTTAATCTTCATCTGCATCCTCCTTCTCGAAAGTTGCACCCACGGCAGACAGCGCAGCAGGGTTCGGGGTGGTGGTGGCAGACTGCCGCAGCAGGGCGGCGAGCTGTTCCGGCGTGACCTTTGCCGTCCGCACCATCTCGTTGACCTCGGCAGAATCTTCCTCCTGAATGCGCCGCTCCAGGATCTCGATGCGATTGTTCAGCTTGATGCGGCGTTCTTTCTCTTTTGCCAGCATCGCCCGCAGTTTATCCGATTTTTCGCTCACCCGAAAAATCCGCTCACCGGGATCAGGCACCTCCGCCGGCGGATCGGAACCCGGAACGAAGCGTTTTCAAAAATAGTTTCCGCACACGCGACGACCGTCTGATTGCGGATCGTCACGGTCTGGGCGGCCTTCCCGATCCAATACGGGATCAGCCCCCAGCGGAAATACTGTATCTGCTCGTCTCTGGTAACTACCGGATACGGGAGGTGCGAAAAGGCACATACATGGTATGCAGGTCGGAATTTTCTGACCAGATCGGTTTTACGGCCGAAACGCCGGGCCAGTTCTTCGGCTCCGGCAGCAAGGGAGATATGATAACACATGGCACACGCTGGTTTATCCTGTTACGGCCCGCCGGGCCGACAGCAAAAAAAAGCAGGGAGCACAACTGCGGGCACTCCCTGCGATTTTCACACTGCAAAAGTTATTTCGTCGCTTTCGTGAAGTTACCGTCCTTGTCGAAATCGAGAACCGTCTTGTCCGAAAGCGCTACTTTGTAGCCGTCGGCCGTCGTTTCCATCATGACGATTCGCTGCCCCGGGTAAGTATTGCCTGCATAGGTTTTGACCTTGGCGGGAATCACGGACATCGGAACCGAACCGTTCTTCATGATAATCTGGCTGCAATCTCCGCTGCCGCCTTCGAAGGAGACCTGGTTGCCGCTGTTGAAATA
>OGXG01000703.1_pt1 | contig 18181 bp, 18 predicted proteins | sample 1576251 | NCBI WGS metagenome assembly OGXG01 (sample SAMEA3541533, study PRJEB24748) | human gut metagenome | biome: human gut; feature: human-associated habitat; material: faeces | place: China | collected 2012
CCGCAGCCGCCGGTCTTCACGCTCTTGGTCAGGTCACGAGTAGCAATAGTCTTAATACGTTCCATAGTAGAAACCTCTCTAACTCTCAAAATTTCCTCATGCCGGGGGACTGCCCCACCATGCATTTATCTTGGACTAGGATAACACATCCGACGCCTTCTGTCAAGATTTTTGTTCCGATAAATCGCCCCGTCATATCTGCGGCTGATATTTCGTCAGCACGGTGTGCAGCCCCAGCTCCCGTGCACGGGCCAGTAAGTACCGGTAGCGGCACAGCAGTGCCTGCCGCTCATAAATGCGCTGCTCGATCAGGTCGGTGTCCACCTCCAGATCAAACATCATTTCGTTGCGCTTGAGGCAGAACAGGCATTCCTTCAGCTCCTCTTCCAGCTCCGGGTGGTAGCGCTCGTGTTCCGTGTCACGCGGGATGCGCGGCGACAGCAGGGTGTGGTCGTTTTGCATCGGTCGAAGTTGTTCCAGCATAGGCAGCATCCTCCTCTTTGTGCGTCTTTGCATTGTTCTGATTTCCAGTATATGCAAAGACCACGCAAAGGATGCCGGTTTGTGGGGTCAGGCAGGCAGCTGTTTTATGAATCGTTACGGTACCGCCACCCACAGAAGCCGATCGCCCTGCTGCGCGATTCCAAACGAGATCAAGTCTCCCCGATGAATACCAAAATCAGAATCCGGTTCATTATCGGATTCTGCCATTTTCCACCAAAGTCAAAACCACCGGCTGAGCCGGTGGCTTGAGCAAGCCCTAGAAGGGCACCTTACTGGCAAAGCCCCTTAAGGGGCCACGAGCAAGCATCTTTCATCTGTATTACCTGCCCTACCGCTCTAACGAGCTATGTTGCAAAGTGCATCTTCTAAGAGGACAATTTCTTTGTCATCTCGCTTCGCTCGAATCTTATAGCTAAAGCATTTTCTACTCCACCAGCGGAGCTGGTGGTTGTCGTTCGCTCAAGCTACCCAAAGACAAGAGGTACCCGACTCAGAATCGGGTGCCTCATTTTGTCATGCAAAGTTTTCCTGAATGAGCTTTCCCCAAGGCAGCATCTGGTCGAGACGCTCTGGGTGGGTCTGGATCTCCATGTCAGGCAGATTCTCGAAAAGGAACTGGATATAATCTCTGGGCGCAAGGTTGTTTGCCTTTGCTGTTTCCACAATGCTGTAGATCACTGCGCTGGCTTTTGCGCCGGCAGGCGTGTCGCTGAACAGCCAGTTCTTTCTGCCGACTGTAAAGGGACGGATCTTGTTCTCTGCACGGTTGTTGGAGATCTCGCAGCGAGGATCCTTCAGATAGTTTTCCATATAGGAGCGCTGTCCCTGAGCATACTCCACCGCCTCTTTCAGGCTACCGGCCAGTGGCTGTGTGCTGAGCTCATCCAGCCAACACCAAAAAGCCCTGAGCATCGGTTGTTCGACCGCAAGGCGCTTTTCCTGCCGCTGTTCAGGCGGAAGGCTCTGTATTTCTTTTTCAGCTGCAAAGAGCTGGTCACAGGTGTAGACGCATTGCTTTCCGGCGGCATAGCCTCTACGAACTTTCTTCGCAGATGCGTCCAACAGCCGCAGCGTGTGACATGAGGGATCTTGTTGTATCCGGCATAGCCATCGGTATGGAGATAACCGTGGAATCCTTCCAGAAAAGCCTTGGCATTGTCTCCGCTGCGGCTGGTCTTGTAATCGTACAGGACGATTGGCGGCCGACCGTCATTGCCGGTGCAGTACAGCCACATATAGGATTTTGTGGTAGGAGCTTTGCCTTTCTCCTTCAGCACCTGGACCGTGGTTTCATCTGCGTGCAGCACTTCCCGCTGCAACAGTTCTTTCCGCATCGCTTCCTAGACCGGACCCAGCCAGTCTTCAGCGCAGCGGATCGTCCAGTTTGCCATGGTCGTACGACTGAATGCTACATCACGGCCTTTCCACTCCTGCTCCTGTCGGTACAGAGGAACGTGGTTTACATATTTCTGGTAGATCACCTCTGCCACCACAGAAGGAGAAGCCATACTGTGGTTTAGCAACGGCTTCGGAGCAGGGATTGCTTTTGTTGCCAGTCTGCCTGCTTTCTTGCAGCAAGGACAGTAATAGGTATACTGCCAGTAGCGATTGAGTTTCAATTTTGCGGGAATGAATTCCGGGACTTCCCGGACCATATTTTTGCCCAGCAGTTTCATCTGCGTTCCGCAGTTGGAACAATTTCTCTGATCGATTGGAATGTCGAAATCGACATTCTCGATCTGGACACCCTTGCACAGCTTCCACTTTTCCAGTGCATTCAGAATATGGTAGCCACGAGCATCCTTCTTAATAGGCTCTTTGGGTTCCGGTTTATTTTTCTGCTCTGCCTCGTTAAACAGACCAAGCTGCTCTTCTTTCGGTTTCGTCTGCTCACTGGATGGACCAAACTGCTTCTTGCGCAGCAGAGCAAGCAGTTCATCCATATTCCGAACCTCATCTGAGAGCAGCTGGACTGTTTTCTGGAGTTCTGCGATGTAAGCATCCTTTTCTGCACCGTCGGAGGGCTGCTTTGCCAGAAGTTCTGCAATTCCGGTATCGATCTTATTCATCTGTGCTCCCTCCATTTCCTGTCCCATTATACAAGAAAAAGGCCACCATTGGTAGCCTTTTCCGAAGAGAATTTTGTACTGAAATTCTGGGCACTCTGCTGCAAAAACAGTCCTTGAAATTGTGGAAAAATTCAGCCTAGAGAACAACTCGCTCAATGGTCTTTGTTGCCTTAGGCTGGTCTACCGAAAGACCCTCCAGCAGCCACCGGAATTCCTGCCAGCTCAGACTCCGCATCTCTGCTTTTGTCCGTGGCCACTGAAAGCAGCCCGTCTCTACACGCTTGTAAAGTAATACAAATCCATCTCCCTCCCAAAGCAGGGCTTTAATCCGGTCCCGTCTTCTGCCGCAAAACAGAAACAGGCTGTTGGAACAGGGATCCAGCGAAAACTGATTCTGTACAATCTGTGCCAGACCGTCTATTCCTCGCCGCAGATCTGTATATCCGCAGGCGATGTAGATGTGCTCCACCTTCCGGATGTCACCCAGCATTACGGATCCCCCGGATGATCTCGCCGATCTGGTCGGAGGGCAGATCTGCAGGCAGTTCAACTGTAACATCCCGAATGTGCAGTTTGATTTGGGTGGGAGAAATCGCCGCTGTTTTCGGCGAGCTGGGCGAAAGTTCCTCGAACTGGACGGATTCCTGCCGCAACAATGCACTTCTCATTTTTCGCTGCCAGCTGTAGAAGCTGGAAAGCGGTACGCCATTCTCTGCACACCAACTTTTTATGCTCTGCCCACTTTGTTTCGCTGTAGTGATCGTCTGATACCATTGCTGTTCCCGTACTGCCAATGCTTGCTTCTCCATGGAGTCCTCCTTGCTGCGTCTCTGTATTTTTCAGACTGCTCTCAAAAATACATTTTTCCCATGGTACTATTTTCGCACTTTGGAACGGGCGGGGAAAGACATGGTTTCACTGGGCGGTTACGCTTGGTTTTACGCAGCCTATTTCATAATAGTACTCGAATTACAATGTTCCACCCGTTTCTCTTTTCTTTTGTAGTTTTTTATAATAATTTGATATTTCGGGTGTTCCAAGTAACTTCCGTGCCATAGGAATACTATTGCATATAATAGTAACCACCATCGGCACTCCAACTCCTATGAGTAAGTACACTGCACGACCGTATCCTATAGAGTCTTTCCAGTGATTTAACGGAACGTGCATAAACATAATCGGAACGGTTGCTTGTCCACACAACCCTAAAAAAACATTTATTCCCTTCATCAATTTCACCTTACTCAGCCAATAGCTTAATCGAATTAAGACAATTCCAAAGGCACAGGGAATTAAAATTGCAGGTAGTAAGTCTCTATAATAAACCGGCTTCATATCAAAATAATAAAGCCGTTGTCCGTCTTTATAAATATACCAGCAAAGTAAAGCTAAACCAGCTGCTACAGAACCAGAAAAAAAATCACACACTACTGACTTCGTTTCTGTGAGCCACTTAAGTCGATTCTTGTGAAAAAAACCGATTTCAAGATAAACCAAAGCCATCAATGCCACATCAAGGTTAAACGCTATTCCGGGTGATTGCAAAAAATGAATTCTATCTAATAGATGCGATTCAATAACCGCTATCCCCCCAATAAAATCAAAACTTTTACAGTTTTATCAGTTAAATGTCTGATCATAGCAGAGAACAAAATCAAAGTAAATAAAAAGCAGGTTACATACCAATAAACTCCTGGAACAGCTCGACCACTCCATAATGCTCGAACGAGCAAGTTAAATGAATATTCCCGTCTAACAAGAAATAAATCCAACAAGAGATATACAGCATACGGAACCATCAGAGATCGAAATCTATTTACTATGTAGTCGTTATTCTCTAAGCGTTCTCTTTTTAGAAAGAAACCAGAAATTATAAAAAACAAAGGCATATGGAATAGGAAAATAATGTCATGGTCGATGCCATTTCCATAATGACCCAGTACCACTAGAATTATCAGTAGTCCCCTGATTGTATCGATTTTAAGGTTTCTCTCCATGTTTCTTCCCCACAAAATCACATAAAATCTTCACATAATATTTCAACGATTTCCTTATCGATGTCCGAATCTAATTTTCTATCGAGCAACATAAAACAAGTAATACTGCGTTTTCTTAATTTAATTATCTTTGATAATTTAAAATGCAATCGGAATCTTCCCTTCTCATTTCAAACAATCGAATATTAAGATATATAGATCTCAGCTCTGTCAAAAGTTTTAGTCAATTCATGTTATCTGTTTCTTTTCGTAATAATTTCTTTAAACATATTATGTAAATAATTCAGACCAAAGAAAATCGTCTCACGATACAACCCGACCATTACAGCAATACAAATTACATATCCAACAACTGAAATAACATTAAATTGAACAAACGTGTTGTAGAAGGCATACCCTACTGCACAGGCGGTAATCAGATAGAATTTTTTCAGATGAAAATCCACATAAAAAACTCTATTAGACAATACAGTCCGTAACGTGAAGAAAATAATATATGACAAACCTGTTGAAATCGCCGCACCCTGACATCCAAATTTAGGAACTAAAATCGTATTTCCAATTATATTAACGATGCAGGCTCCAAGCGAAACAACAACTTGTAAATTGCTTTTCTTCTTGAAAACTAGACCATTCACTGTAGATTCTGAGATTGTGTACATAATTGGATTAAAAATTAGAAACGGCAAAATATATGCTGCCTCTCTATATTTTTCTCCAAGTAATACAGCAAAAATATCTTTTACCAAAATCAAGGAAAAACCAACGAAAAACATGATTACAGTAATTATCTGGTTTCCCTTTTGATAAAAGCTTTTATCATCTTTATCTTTTGTATAATGCTCGACAGCCATCGGTGCCCACAAAGTATTAAATGTTGTTTGTATGATAGAAAACACGTGTACCAGTGTCATTGTTGACGAATAGATTCCCACTTCCACATATGAGCAATACGTATTTAAGGAAATCTGATCAATATACTGAAATAATGTTGTTACGCCCATAGAAAACACATATGGATATGCATATTTAATAAGTTCTTTTTGTGAAATAGTACAGTCTTCAAATCCTACCTTCGAATAATTCCACAGTCTCTTCTCTGCAATTATACTAATTATCAAACACATGAAAACAGCAAGCGTAGTAGCAATTGCCAATGACACCGTATTGTTAAATAAATTCAGATAGATAAAAGTCAATACCAGTACAACATAGCTTAGTTTTTGGACTATACCCAATATAGAATACAATTTACTTTTATACTGCAACCGCACAAGCAAAAGTGAAAATCTATATATTATCTGAAAGAGTGTAAATGCACATAACAACACTAGCAGTTCAAAACCAAGTTCAAACTGAAAATTAAAATAATTGTAGAAAAGAGCGAGTGCAATAGCTGTTACAAAACTTACAATCACTGGGTATTTTAGACATTTAAAAAGCAATGCTCTTCTATAATTATCTGTCTCTTTTTCATAAAAAAATCTCACAAGAGATTGATCCAATCCTAAGCATAGCACCATCAATGCCATATTCGAATACATTGTAAAAACAGAAAACTGTCCGTACTCCGTTGGACTAACTATTCTTGTAATAATTGGTGTTGTAAGGAATCCAATTATCATGCTAAATAAAGTACCACTTCCTATAACAAGAAAGTGTTTAAGAAAATGATTATTCATGATGTAGTGATTTTTCTCCTTTTAATTTGCCAAATGCATTAGCTTCTTTCTATCAATCATGCAAAAAGTGATTTATATACTTTTATTGTATTAAAAACAACAAATGAATTTTCTTTCTTGTGCTAACACTTATGTGCAATTAGATATTCAACAATCAAAGTCACCTAATAGATAACTATCCTTTAAGCCATAATAGTTAAGGATATTCCGTAAAATTTGATCATTCTTGTCCTCTGTTACATTCGTATTACTTAATGCACATAAAACCGCTGATGGCTCTTCATATGTTCTTTTCCACATATCACCTTCAGCCATCTTTACCTGAGTGTGCTTTTTTAGTTCAGCAATTTTCAACCATAAATCATCCGCCTGTAATGCGAGATTGCTTATCAGCTTAACATCTAGCATTTCTTTTGATAATGAATTCGGTGGATACAGTACTCCCCCACATCCAGTAGCAATGTATTTATACGATGGTTGCTTTTGAGACGCATCAACTTCCCACTTCCATTTTCGATATGGCAACAGTTTACCCATATCGTCCAGTTGTATCTCATGAACACGTCCCGCAATAACCGCGTTAGGATACTTTGAATGCATATTGACGAGGTTCTCTATCAAATCCGAGGGGTAAATCAAATCATCATCTACGGTTACAACCAAAGAATTAGAAAATTCTTGTACCGCATAATAATACTTTTTGTGAGATCTAATGTTTTCTTGTTTATATCTAATATCTAAACCATATTTTTTCAAACAAGATAATGATTCTGGGATATTCTTTTCTGAAACATCCGAATCTAAATACAACACTACGCTGTCCGGCTTGTAGGTCTGATTAAATATACTTCTTATCGTCATGTCAACACTATTCAATCGACTGCCGTATGATGTTAGAGATACAATCACCTCTTCCTTTCTTGGCTCTTTATTCAAGCCGTATTCTAGTTCTACCTTCTGTAATTTTTTAGCAGCATGATTATATTTATAATCGCTGGATGCCTTGCACAACCTTCTCTTTATATACTTTAACTTTGAGACAATCATATTTATAACCCCTTCATCAAGTTATTTCCACTACAAAATTTACGGCAAAAAATTCAACATTAAATCATATTATCTAATGCCGCCTCTCATCATTCTTTACGAAGCACAGAATATACGAATATAAATAATGAGGCCGGCATATAGTATTTTGCAAACATAGAAACTCGTGCACCCAAGTTATTTTCTTCTTTCAATTCAAAGTTCGTAAAGGAATCCAATTTCATATATTCCCTATATTGTTTTTTATATTTGTGTGCACAGTTTTTAAACCACGGCCTGTAAATAGAAACGCCCGCAAAGTGGACAATCACAGGTCTACGTCTAGCTTTATCTAGTATTTCTTGTGGATAGAACCTATCAATTCTGCACAACTTGATAATCTGTTTTGATGAAAATTTGAACAACTCGGGGGTGACGTTGAACTTGGGATTCAATATGTATGACTCATTTTCAAGTGTTCCATTGAGAATTCTTTGATCCCTAAACATTCCTCTATTATTATTCTTCAATTTGAAATCCTTAAAACGTTCATAAAGATTATTCTCTCTCCAGTATTTCAAATTCATCAACAAAACACCTGAATTATAATAATTATTTATGTCCTGCATATTTGACTCTTCTCTTGCCTTTTTACGACAAGTATCTAATACAGCAGCTACAGCGTATTTACTTATATCAAGATTAGCAAGTTCATGTAAGCTGTCATTTATAATCAAATCACAATCTAAATATAAAACCAAATCTTCTTTCAGAATTTTATCAGCAAGAAGACGAACATAACGGCTATCCTCGTTGCTTTCCCAAAATCTCCATTTCTCACAAATAGATGCGCTGTCAATAAAATCAATAGTTCTTTTATACTTATCTGCGATTGCCTTTAATCTAAACTTCGTTTCGTCCTTAACATTATAAGTAAGACAGTATACACAGATATCACTCATATCCTTGTTGTTCTCAAAAAGTGAAACAATTGAAACCGCCATAATCTTCGCATAATTCTCATCGCAACTGTATAGAACTGCTAGTCTACTCATATAATACTCTCCTCATTAAAATTCCTATCTTCTTTATTTGAACTTAAATATAGGAATAAAAGATTCATCCACATCCAATAAGAGCAGTTGTCCAAGTCTGGAACTGCAATTAATTGGACAATTACTGCTGATATTACAGCAATACTCAACCCAACATAGTGACTTGGCATACGCCGATTCTTTTTCTGAAATATTGATGGTAATACAATTTGTATGTTTGCCCACAAGTACAGACCTAAACCAACAACACCTGTTTCCGCTAAAAGTGTGTATAACAAACTGCTGGCTCGTGATGTTTTATATCCATTACCTATGATTGGTGAAGCCTGGAAATTGCTAATTGCCTTCTGATTCAAGTAATATCTTCCAACACCTGAATTAGATGCCATTTTAGAGAAGATGACGCTATCGAGTACATTATAGAAAGCAAAATACATAATCCCGAACCCAATAATAGCAGTAGCCACCAGAGCAATTTTCAGTTTTCCTTCTCTTGAACATGCAAAGAACAGTATACCAGCTATTACAAACGCTCCATATGCAGATGAGGAAAAACTCATTATTATCTCTGCCAATATCGCAATCAGTAAAATCCTATTCTCCTTTCTTTTTTCTTTGATTGCTAAAAAGTAATAAAAAGCACCTACAATAAATGCCGCAAAATAAGATGGCTCCATAAAGGTGGATGTAACTCGATAATAATTATCTGAATAAAAGTACACATTTTTGCTATGCTCATTATAAAGCAATTGGCTTATAACTCCTATCCTTGGCAAAACGGATGATGTCATTAGGAATTGAACGACACCGATTACGAGAGCAAAGATAGTAATTTTTCTTACCAACGAGTAAATCAAGTCTTCCTCAACTTCATATCCCATTTGGCGCATAGAAAACGCACATAATATATATATATATAGTTGAACTATTCTTAGCAGAATTCCATTAAGAGTATTATTAAAACCGGATGAAATCAGTACCGCAAAGCCCAGAGCAAGCAATGTTACTTGAATTAAATATCCACTTCTATGAATCTTCAATTTAAAATCGCTATGCAGCAACACTTTTATAATCAACGCAATGGATGTTATAATCTGCGGTCCTACAGCAAAACTCCCGAAATCGAAAACATTGTCACACTGTAAGATAGACGAAACAATTGCAAGTGCAATCATATATTCTTTTTTTGAAAAAAAGCAGAATATAAGAGTACAAATCCATATAATTCCAAATATTGTCATAAATACATCACCTCACTTATACTAACAACTCTCCTTAGTCATAGTCTTACATCTCATAGGCTTCTAATGTTTTCCTCGCCATTCGTTCAATAGAATAAAATTCAATATTATACGGAACTATTTTGCTATTCCGCAGTTCCATGACTTTATCTGCAAAAGATGTTCCAGCATCAGTATAATCAAATAGAAACTGTGTTGCTCCAACTTCATTTAGAATCTCAACATAGGTGTCGATTGTATTAGCAATTATCGGTCTATTCGCGACCAAGCACTCGACCAAAGTCATTCCAAATCCCTCATGTAAGGAAGGTAGCAGCAAGATATCCGATTCCGCTATCATTTCCTTTATTATTTCAGTTGGTTGAGGTCCTAAAAAAGCAACATTATTATTGAGTTCATGATCTTGAATGAACTGCTCCAATCTCTTCATGTATCCTGAATCTTCACATTTACCTATAATGTTAAAATGAAATTCCCTATTGTATTCGGCCAATTTAGCTAAACACTCGTACAGTCCCTTATTCTCAGATATCCTCCCAAAATACAAGAACTTATTCGTAAAGTTCCCTTTTTCTCTATTAATCTCGAATTTATGAAGATCAACCCCATTAGTTATAACGCATGATTTTTTTATTCCGAATTCCTTAGCAATTTGTTCGTCCTGACTTGACACATTGATAATATTGTCAAAATACTCTTGATTTCTAACAATCACATGTTTAAAATACAGATCTTTCATGAACTTATTTTTTTTTGTATGATAAAACCACCCATGTGATGTCATTACTAATTTATAGCTGTATTTTTTCTTCCGTGATGTAAAGAAAGAAATTAAGAATTTGGTTGAATTAAGATGTACCACATCTGAATCCTTAACCTCATTCTCAATGACATGTATATGACTACGATTTCTTAATACTGAAATCCCACCAATCTCTCTACAAGGTATTCGAACTATTTTTTCATTTTCAAGATTCTCTATCCTCAATTCTTTCACCTCGGAATCTGAGACTAGAATTGTGACTGTATATCCTTGACTTATATAAAACTGTGCCAACTGATGAACAATCATCTCGATTCCGCCAATATGTGGTAAGTATTGGGGAGCAGTAAATACAATTTTCATATTATTCCTCTAACTACCATTTACTTAAGTGCGCCTGTTGGCTTGAATTCTTCACCTAACTTTTCGTGTTCATATATTTTAGCATCAACAAGGTAACGATACCAATACGCATGAAGAAAAGCAAATATCTGCCCTTCTCTTCCGTCTAAAAAACCAAGACAAAAATAATAGCAATAAACATAGTATAGCCATGAACGCATTCCTAATGGTAATTTGTAATATACCTTCATTTTTATTTGCGTTTTTATACTTGCATTACCATTGTCTGTCTTTTTGTTTTCAAAATAATCCATCGCCTCACGTGTACTATACCAGTTGTATTTATTGGTAAAGAATGTAAGACCTCTGAACATTAAGTGACGTGAATCCTTCTTTGCTTCAGCCGTTCTTCCTTCTTTTAAAATCATATGTTCATCCATATGACGATTTTCAATTTCTGCCATTCCTGTTTTGTAGATGCTCAATTTTTTCCATGGATATTGTCCACCGTGCTTCAAGTCTCTACCCATAAAATTATTAGCAAATCTTACATAAATTCCGTTAACATCTGTGTCAGTATTCTCGTTGCAGAGTTTCTCAATTTCCTCTGCTGATTCTTCTGTTAAATACTCATCGGCATCAATTCGAAAGGTCCACTTTGTTTTTACATCAGCGATTTTAACAGCGTACTGATATTGTTTGGCGTAGTTTACGAATTCGTGTTGGTGAACCTCCGCACCTTCACTTTTTGCTATGTTTACAGTGTTGTCATCACTAAAACTATCTACTACAACAATTCTTTTCGTAATCTGCTTGAGACCCTCAATACAGCCTTTAATATATTTTTCTTCGTTTCTTGTTAAAATAATAGCGGTAATATCAGCCATTTCAGTCTTCCTCTTGTAATTCCTATTTTCATCTAAAGAGCACTTCGTCCACTTTTGGTTGTACTTAACAAAAACAAACAATATATACTATTGTCTTCTACATTCAGTAATAAAAAGCGTTCAGTTGATTTACATATGCATAATCATTAATCTAATATTCTCTCTAAACTGCGTCGACAAAAAGTTGCTTTCAACTCTTTTCTTTCCAGCTTTACCATATTTCAAACGCAGATCTTCGTTTTGAGCAAGTGTTCGCATAGCGTCTGCGTATTTCTCCACATTACGATTTTCAACTTCAATTCCTGTCACACCATTGAGACTAACATAATTAACGCCAGACCCCGGAATCGTAAATGTAACCGCTGGTTTTTCATAGTACATTCCTTCAGCAAGTGCCAATCCAAATGCCTCATTTTTGGTGATAGAAGGGAAGCAGAAAATATCACACGCAAGCAGTAACGCTTTTAGTTCAGTATCTTCGATCCGTCCGGTAAAAGTAATCTTACTATCGCCCTTTGCTTCTTCATGAAGCTTTTCTGTAAGTTCACCTTTGCCCGTGATATAGATATGGAAATTATTTTCCAAAAGTTTGCTTGCCTGCACTAGGTAAGTAAACCCTTTATACTCAGTGTGTCTACCAACCGCCACACAGATTGTTTTGTCCTTATTTTCTTTCCGGATCTCGGCAGCACGTTTTTCTATGTCGGGTGTGACCGTCATTCGTTCCACATTAATACAATTTGGTACAACCACGCACTTATTTCTCACCGATTGCAACCATTTGCTGCCTTCAATATAATTTGGTGATGTCGCAATGACTCTATCTGCTCGTTTCAGCAGTTCCTTGTTTTGTGGCTCAAACAACAGCTTCAAATACTTCTGGCGCACTATATCAAGGTGCCAGTACACTACCAGCTTTGCCTTACTCTTTTTTAACTCTTTCAGTAGTAATGCCGCAACAAAGGGGTTTGGATAATGAAAGACCACGATATCCGGATTAAACTCTCTCATCACATTATGTAAATGCCCACCATATGAAGCAGATAATGACTGTGCCGCAATCTTTGCAAAGCAACCGCACTTTATGACCTCAATGCCATCTACGTTATCTACTTTATCTTCCTTGCCATCGTTGAAGGCGATGACCTTCTGTTCATATTCATCCTTTAATGCTAAAACAGTATCTCTGGCAATTTGCTCGGTACCACCCGAAAAAGGATAATAATATTTTGATATGTGTAAAATTTTCTTCATTCTATCGTATTCCTCTCACCACTTGATACTTAGCATCTCACCTTAATCAGTTCAGCATCACCAACAACCAAGCACCGTCCCAGTCCAGCAGGCAAAAACAGTGTTTCACCCTTGCTAAAACGCATCGGTTTCTGTTCAGCATCCATTGTCTGAACCTCACCGTAGCCATCCAGACACATCAGCACCTGAAAGGAGGTGTCCATTACCGAAAATGCAAATCCTTTTGTAACCTGAATTTTCTCTGTCTCAAAATACTTGCAACGGTAGAGAATTTCACGGGAGCAGCCCGGATAATGCTTCACCATTCGAGGCTTCTGGCTTACATCCGGTGCAACGCTCATATCCATAACCCGAACTGCCTTATCAAAGTGCAGTTCACGCCTTTTTCCATTTTTGTCCACGCGGTTATAGTCATAAACCCGATAAGTCACATTAGAGCTTTCCTGGATTTCGGCAACCAAAATACCTTTACCAATACCATGAACTGTACCAGCGGGCACAAAAAACGTATCACCTTTGTGGACTGCTACTTTCTGCAAATGCTTGTCCAGCGTACCAGTTTCCACTGCCTTGCGCAGAATTTCTTCCGTCACCCCATGCTTGAAGCCATAAATCAGGTGCGCACCTTCTTCAGCATCAATGACATACCACATCTCTGTTTTGCCATTGTCACCCTCATGCTCTCTTGCATACTCATCACTCGGATGAACCTGTACAGACAAGTCTTTTTTTGCATCAATAAACTTCACCAGTACTGGCAGTTTTCCATCTTCTACTTTTGTTCCAATGTATTCAGGATGCCGTTTTAATACCTCTGCCAGTTCCAGACCTTTGAACTCGCCGTTCGCAATGTAGCTCGGTCCATCAGGATGAATAGAGCATTCCCATGTTTCTGCCAACGGAGTTAAATCAATTTTCTTGCCGTACTCTTCTCTAAGCCTTGTGCCGCCCCAAAGGTAATCCTTTCCGGTTGGCACCAGTTTCATAATCTCCATCGTTCTGTCCCTTAATTAAGTTCAAACTTGATTTTATCTGTGACACTAATCTCGTCGCCCAACTGCACTTCGATCATATCCAGCGGAGTAATCGCTTTAACTGTATGCTTACAACCCGCTGCAATAGTAATCACATCGCCCGTACGAAGAACCTGCTCCATGCCATCAACGATTGCCTTGCCCTTACCAGAAACAACCGTCCAGACTTCTTCGCGCTCATTGTGCATATGGTAGCTCATCTTTTCTCCAGCCTTCATGGAGATTTTAACTGTCATAGAACCCGGCTGAACGTCAATAACCGTATAAGTCCCCCAAGATTTCTCGGCATACATTGCTTCCGTTTCGATTTTCTCGACATACGGTTTCATGTAACCACTACGCTCTTTGTCCGAGATCAGAATGCCGTCACCGCTTGCTGCAATAATCATGTCCTTGCAGCCCATGCAGAGAATTGGAATATTCAGTTCATTGACCACATTGGTGTTTTCACAGGTCTCATCCAAAATAGCTTTGCCCTTGGTCTTGTCTGCCATAACCTCAGCCATCATATTCCATGTACCAACGTCCTTCCAGTCTCCGCTATAACGCAGAACCTGAATGCTGGACTCTTTCTCGACCACAGCATAGTCAAAGCTGATTTTTGTCAGAGTCTCATACTTGTTGAACAGGTCACGGTAGTCCTCGAAGTCGATCATGCTGTGTGCCTTGTCCAGCAGATAGCCAAGTTTGAATGCAAAGATGCCTGCATTCCACAATGCGCTCTGTGCCAGATACTTCTTGGCAGTTTCCACATCTGGCTTTTCCTTGAATTCTTTGACCCTACTGACATTTTCACTGCTTTCAGGGATGATATAACCATACTTCTCACTCGGATAAGTCGGCTCAATACCCATCAGTGTCAGATTTGCACCGCCCTGCTCTGCCAGTTCCTGCAGAGTCTTGACTGCTTCGTAATAGGTGTTATCTACATACGGGTCAACTGGGCAAACCACGACCGCTTCATCTTCTCCAACACCCAATTCATCGTGGAGATACGCTGCTGCCAGTGCGATTGCAGGGAACGTATCACGACGGCAGGGTTCTACACAAATAGAAGCCTTTTCACCTAACTGATTCTTGATGGCACTTGCCTGCGATTTGCTCGTTGCAATCGTGATTTTTGCATCTGCATCTACAGTGGTAATCTGACGATAGACACGCTGCACCATAGATTCATATTTATCGCCATCTTTGAACAGTTTGATAAACTGCTTGCTGCGCACATCATTGGAAAGAGGCCAGAGACGCTTACCAGAACCACCAGAAAGTAAAATAATATTCATAATTTTTTCTCCTCTATCTTTACTTCAAGAATTCTTCAGCACTCTTACGAATTTCTGCTTCCACCTTTTCGGCAGCTTCCTTATTTTCTGCGCTGACCGAGATATAGGTCTTGAGCTTCGGCTCAGTGCCGGAGGGGCGCACCACGATGGAGCAGTTGTCTTCCAGCAGGAACTTGAGCACATCAGACTTCGGCAGGCCATCCAGACCCGGAGCGTAGTCCAGCAGCTTCACGACCTTCTTACCGCCAAACTCCTTGATGTCACCACGGAACGCCTGCATAATGCTCTGCATCTTGGCAAAACCGGCGCTGCCATCAAACTCATAGCTGTGCAGGGTGTTCAGGCAGTAGCCGTAGGTCTTGTACAGCTCATCCAACTTCTCCAGCAGGCTGATGCCCTTGGTTGCGTAGTAACTGAACATCTCGCAAATCATGTATGCTCCATCCACGCCGTCTTTATCGCGGACGTAGGAACCGGTCAGATAGCCATAGCTTTCCTCAAAGCCGAACACATAGCTGTCCGCCTTGCCCTGCTTTTCCAGTTTGCCAATCTGCTCACCGATAAACTTGAAACCGGTCAACACGTTGATCGTGCGCAGACCATAGTGAGACGCAATCTGCTCACCCATATCCATCGTCACAATAGTCTTGACCATAACGGGGTCAGCAGGCATCTTGCCGTGCTTCACACGCTGGCTGCAAATGTAATCCAGCAACAGCATGCCCGTCTGGTTGCCGGTCAGCAGCTCGTACTCGCCTGCCTTATTCTTGACTGCAATGCCCACACGATCGCAGTCCGGGTCGGTAGCCAGCAGCAGATCAGCATTGCACTTCTTGGCATATTCCATACCCAGTGCCATTGCTTCCTTGATTTCCGGATTCGGGTACGGGCAGGTCGGGAAGTTGCCATCAGGCTGTTCCTGCTCCTTGACCACAGTGATATTGGTATAGCCCATCTCTTTCAGAGTGCGGGTCACAGGCTTCAGACCTGTGCCATTCAGCGGGCTGTAAACAATGGCCACATTCTTATTGACTTCTTCGCCAAACAGAACAGACTGGCTCTTGACCTGTTCCACAAATGCAGTGTAGACCTCATCCGGGATGTACTGGATACCGCCGTTTGCCACGCCTGCTTCAAAATCGCTGGTCTTGACGCCAGTAAAGATGTCTAGCTTCTCAATCTCGGCAAGGATCTCTGCTGCTGCCTCAGTGGTAATCTGGCAGCCATCTGCGCCGTAGACCTTATAGCCGTTGTACTTGCTGGGATTGTGAGATGCGGTCACCATGACACCGGCAGAGGTGTGCAGATAACGGGTTGCAAAAGACACAGTTGGAACCGGCATCAAAACAGGCCAGATATTCACCTTGACGCCATTGGCTGCAAACACCCCGGCGGCAACCTTTGCAAACACATCACTCTTGATGCGGCTGTCGTAGCCGATAGCTACAGACGGAGTCTCAAAGTTCTTCTTTAAATAGTCCGCCAGACCCTGAGAAGCCTTTGCCTTTTCAAATCAGAATGCTTTTCTCGCACCGGAACATTTTCTCTCAACAAACACGAAATTTCAAATAAGAAGTAGAAAGCCGGATGGCTATCGACCAGGATAAAGGATTTGTCAAATAGTAAATATCATATCTACTGTCTAATATTTACGATCGAATATCTTAGTCAATAGCCATCCGGCTTTTTCTATTCTTTTTAAATTTGCATTGTTGGGTGGATACGCTGTGGAGCTAAAAACTTCTTATCGAGATGGTCAGCGGAAAGCAGGGTGTTCCTGAGCAGGTGCATTAGCAGGAGCGTTCCGAAGACACTTTGCAGCGTTTGTTAGAGAAAGTAAATCGAGTGCCATTGCACGAAGATTTCCACTTTCGAGTTACAAACGGTCAACGGGCTGAGGTAAAGCGGGCCTGCACTGCGAAGGAATATCTCTGATTTCCGCGTCCTCTTCGCCATAAAGAAGTCTTTTGCTTTACAAGCGTATCATTCCAACAAATACAAATTTCACTAATTATTTACCCTATGATGTGCCGCCACGGAATCTTTTGTCAGTCCTTTAAAGCTATATCCTTGTCCTCTATAATATTCTATAATCTGAGGCAATGCTTCAACAGTTGTATCTTTTGCATCCGTATCATGCATCAGAATTGTCACATGATCTGCTGAACATAATGTAGCATTTTGAACCAGTTTGCTGACTGCGACATTATTTCCACTTGCATCTGTAGAATCACAGTTCCAGTCAAAGTATTCATAACCTTTTTCATGAACCGCTTTGGTCAGCGTTGTCATTAATCCCTGCACATAGTCTGCACTGACTGTATTACTTGATCCACCCGGGAAACGGATGAGTGTAGATTTCTCTCCTGTAATCTTTTCTACAAGGTCTGAAACTTTTTGAAGATCATCGAAATATGCCTGCTCCGAAGCATAGACCGTAGCATAATCATGCGTATATGTATGCAGTCCGATGGAATTTCCTTCATCAAATGCTCTCTTGATCAGGTCATCATGCTCCCGATGGTTTCCCGTTACAAAAAATGTTCCTTTTATATTATACTGCTTTAAAATATCAAGAATTTTCCCTGTATTCTCTGATGGGCCGTCATCAAAGGTCAGATATACGATCTTCTCTTTCCACTCAGGATTTGCCTTTACGGTAATCTTTCTCTCCACCTTTGTCTCATTCCCCGAACGGTCTTTTGCGACATAAGTTACCACATATGTTCCTGGTGTATTCAGGTCTGCCTTTGTCGAATCCACGCTTAAAGACGGATCTGGATCTGCATTATCTTTTACAGTTACTCCACTGGAAAAATCCATGGTCTTTCCCTGCAAAATTTCCGTATCTTCCGCCCCTGAAATTTCAGGTGGTGTCTTATCTTCTTCCAGGATCAACTTTGACTTTCCTGTCGTCTTATTACCATAGATGTCTTTTGCCTCCACAGAAATGGAATATTCTCCCGCTTTATCCCATTTTTTAGCATTCAGCAGGCAGTTATGCAACGCATTTATCAACCAGGGACATTTGTTCTCCATACTCT
>OGXG01000707.1_pt1 | contig 18115 bp, 23 predicted proteins | sample 1576251 | NCBI WGS metagenome assembly OGXG01 (sample SAMEA3541533, study PRJEB24748) | human gut metagenome | biome: human gut; feature: human-associated habitat; material: faeces | place: China | collected 2012
TCACTCTGAACCAGTGGAGTGTTGCCGATGTTGACGGCGTCCGATTCTTCTAGAAGTATTTACAGACAAAGCATTAGATATCGAATTACTCAAAGAATATTACCATAACCTAAAACAAAAATAAATCCACTATGTCACAAAAGAGAGAATGGAAAACGATAAAAGAGTATCAAGATATTCTTTTTGAATTTTATAACGGAATTGCCAAAATTACAATTAACCGTCCACGTTACCGCAATGCATTTACTCCGACAACTACATCCGAAATAAGTGATGCGCTATATTATTGCCGTGAGTGTCAAGATATAAACATCATTGTTCTGACTGGAGCTGGAGATAAAGCATTCTGTTCTGGCGGAGATATGCATGTGAAAGGTCATGGAGGATATATCGGTACAGATGGAGTTCCTCGACTGAATGTGCTAGATGTGCAAAAACAAATTCGTTCCATACCTAAGCCGGTAATTGCTATGGTAAATGGTTACGCCATTGGAGGAGGACATGTCCTGCACGTAGTCTGCGATTTGACAATAGCTTCCGAAAATGCTATATTTGGACAGACAGGACCAAGAGTAGGTAGTTTTGATGTGCATCGCACAGCTCCTGCAAAAGCATATAGGCCTTAGTTGTTTTCACCTGCAAGGCATCCTCAACCTGCTTGCGGGTAACATAGCCCTGCATAGCAGCCAGCTGCATTACTTTGTCCTTTTCATCCGCAAAGCCATAGCATTCCTGCGTTTCGCTGATGCTAAACTCCTTGGCCTGCACCTCATTAATATTGGGCAAAATAACCTTAAAGCCACCATAAACCGCAATAAATTCCGGCCTTGCCGCAGTATCCAGATAGCTCTGCTGAATTTTTTCAATCCCCGTACCAAAGCTCTCAATTAAGCGCAAGCGGTAGAACACGGCAGCCAGTGCAGGATTGCGCGTCTGCGATACGCCGATGAAAATTGTTTCCATTTTTAAGCCAGTGACGAGTCCTCCCAAAGAGATAAACTCAATGCGGTCATCGTAAATATTAACCAACGTGCTGCCGCTGAAGCTGTAATCACGGTGCACAAGGCAGTTCAGCAGCACCTCGCGCACAGCCTCAGGCGGATAATCCTGCGTATCTACACGCTCCAAGCCGTGAAAGGTTGCCTTAGTCTTATTATAATTATCTATAAATGCGTAAGCATCGTAAAGCTGCTGCAGCAAAGAGCCGGTAAACTCACGTCTGTCGCGAAAAACCGCTCTCGTACTGCCCTGAAAAACCGCTACCTTCAGTGAATGCTCGCACTGCTCGGAAAGCAGCAGCGCCAGATTCGTGTACAAGCCATCGTCACCGATGAGCTTAAGAGTGCGCAGCTGCGCCTCGTCCAATTTCAGCTCACGCTGCTGAAAATGCTTGCGTAAAGCAGTAAAGGTCAGCTCCTGCTGCATACTGCGCATGCTTTCATAGCTTTTGCCGTTAACCTCTATCAGCATACGGCGAATGCCTTCATCGCTCAGCTGCTGGTTGCTGCTGCCCTGCCTGATATAAACACCGCTTGGCTTTAAGCCTTTTTCACGAATATAATACGGTCTGCTCGTGCCGTTTTGCACCGCAACCTCAATAATCTGTTTGCCTTCTTTAGTAACTGCGCGTATTTTGACAAACGGCATAACATCCGGTGCGATACTGTCCTTAAGTGTGTTGGCTGTCTGCTGCATTACATCGTCTACGTTCGGCAGACCGACAACCTCACCTGCATCATTTATGCCGATATATAAAATTCCGCCCTCTGTATTGGCAAAAGCAACTACTGTTTTTTTGATGTCACTGACGTACAGCTCTTTAAACTCTCTGTCGATATTCTCATACGCAAGTGTTTCTTTTGTCATTAGCTTTCGTTCCTTTCGTTTTCTTTTATTTTACATCATTTCAAGAAAGAAAGCAACAAAAACGCTCTGCGTACTACCGTCAGTAATACGCAGAGCGTTAAGCTTACCTGCTTCGAAGCCTGCTCCTTACTGCCGCACGCTGGTGCGCAGCTGAATGGCCTCCGCCAGATGCACCGCCTCAATGTTCTCGCTGCCCGCAAGGTCCGCAATCGTGCGTGCCACCTTAAGGATACGGTCATGGCTGCGGGCGCTGAGGTTGAGCATATTAAAGTAACGCTCCATAACATTCTGCGCCGCCGCGTCCAGCTGGCAATATTTAACAACCTCGCTCCGGCCCATCTGCGCATTGCAGTGCATCCCCAAGGCTTCCAAGCGCTCCTGCTGCAGCAGTCGCGCCTTCACCACACGTTCGCGGATGGCAGCCGAAGATTCGCCCTTTTCCTTCGTTTTCAGCTCGCTGAACTCCACCCTGCTCAGGTTTATCTGCATATCGATTCTGTCCATCAGCGGACCGGAAATCTTACGTTTATAGCTGTCAATTTCCGATTGTTTACATGAACAGCGGTGCACCGAATCACCGAGGAACCCACAGGGGCAAGGATTTTGAGCAGCGCATAAAATAAACTTGCTCGGGAAGGTCATTGCCGCCCTGACGCGCGAAATACTCACCTCGCCATCCTCCAGCGGCTGACGCAGCATCTCCAGCGTAGAACGTTCAAACTCCGGCAGCTCGTCCAAAAAGAGTACGCCGTTGTGCGCCAGCGTCACCTCTCCCGGGCGTGGTGTACTGCCGCCGCCAAGCAAGGCGCTGCCGCTGATGCTGTGATGTGGACTGCGGAACGGACGCTCCAGCATGACACTGTCGGCCTGCGGCAAAAGTCCCACGATGCTGTAAATCTTAGTAACCTCCAGCGCCTCGGCCTCCGTCATCGGCGGCAGAATCGTCACCAAACGGCGTGCCAGCATCGTTTTCCCGCAGCCAGGAGAACCCACCATCAGGATACTGTGACCGCCGGCGGCAGCAATCTCCAACGCTCTGCGTGCTACAAGCTGGCCTTTGACGTCAGCAAAATCCACATGATAAATCCTGTTATTGTTCTGCAGAATATTTTCCTTCGGCAGCGGCGTCAGCGTGTTCTTCCCCTTCAGGTGCTCCACCAGCTCCTTTAAGGTTGCCACCGTATACACATCAATACCATGAATCAGCTTGCCCTCGGCAGCGTTGGCCTGCGGAATATACACCTCCTGCGCCCCGCACTTCTTGGCATCCATAATCATGGAAAGCACGCCGGAAACCTTGCGGATTCTGCCGTCCAGCGACAGCTCGCCGATGAAAACCTTGCTTTCCAGCTTTTCCGGCTCCAGAATTCTGCCGCAGGTCATCAGGCCTATGGCAATCGGCAAGTCAAGGCCGCTGCCTTCCTTACGCAAATCTGCGGGCGCCAGATTGACCGTAATGCGCGTCATCGGGAAAGGATAATCGGAATTACGCAGCGCCGCCTTCACGCGCTCCTTGGACTCACGCACAGCCATCGCCGGCAGTCCCACAAGATCAAAGCTGGGCAAGCCGTTGCTCACGTCCACCTCAACCAAAATCTGTACACCATCAATACCACAAGTTGTTTCGCCAAGAATCTGTGCAAACATTATCAACACTCCGTTTCTTTTAAAAGCAGTGCGGCCAATGCCTGATGCTGATAGCCGCAGTGCTTTCAATGATAATTTCTACTACATCAAAGGAAAGCACCGGCGGCTGCTCCAGCAGACCTCTGCATTGGAGATAATATTCAGCGCAACGATGAATTTTTCTTTGCTTTGCCGGTGTCACGGCCTCTATCGGTCTGCCGAACCGGGTAGAAGCACGTGTCTTGACCTCTATGAAGCTGATACAGCCACTTTTTTCAACAATAAGATCAATCTCACCATAACGGTGACAGCGAAAGTTGCGGGCTAACAGTTTATAACCCATATTTTGCAGATAGCGGCAGGCAAAATCTTCGCCGTATTTCCCAAGACTACTCCTCGACGGGGTACTCATAGTTATCCGTCTGCGGAGCATAGAGGATATTTTCCTCAGCAGCCACCAGCGGCAGCTGCATGCTCTTCACAGGCTCAAAGCTGCGGCGGTGCCAGCGTGTGGCTCCCAGCTCGCTCACAGCCTGCATATGCGCGCCGCTGCCATAGCCCTTGTTATGCGCAAAGCCGTAGGCAGGATAAACAAGATCAAGGCGCTCCATGATGCGGTCACGGGTTACCTTCGCAATAATCGAAGCAGCGGCAATAGAAGCGCTCAGCGCATCACCGTGCACCACGGATTCAATCTTCATACCTGGAACCTTCACCGGCATAGCGTCAATCAGCGCTGCCTGCGGACGGCAGTGCAGGTTTTCCAGCACCTGCGCCATGCCCTGCTGTGTAGCGTAGTAAATATTCAGCTCATCAATATTGCTGACGCTGACGATGTTCACCTCGATATCCAGCGCCTTGGCCATAACCTCGTTATACAGCATATCGCGCTTAGCAGCGGAAAGCTGCTTGGAATCGTTCAGTCCGCTGATAAACACATCCTTGGGCAGAATAACGGCAGCGATAACCAGCGGTCCTGCCAAAGGTCCGCGTCCTGCCTCATCTACGCCGGCAATCAGCTCGCAGCCCTCGTCATACAGCTCGCGTTCCAATTTCAGCATCGCCGTGAAGCGCTCCTTCTCCGCCGCCGCCTTCTCCAGACGCTTGTTGTATGCTGCCAGCAGCTTCTGTACTCCCTTGCGCTCGTCTGCTGCCAATGTCGCCAGCTGCTCCGCCGTCGGTGCTCCTGCCAGCAGCTCCTTGATTTCGGTAATATTCATCTTCCGTATCCCCCTTAACATTTATTTTTGCATAAAGAAAAACCGCCCTGCGGCGGTTTTTATGGCACGACAAATCAAGGCTCGTCGATTGTAAACCGCCCTAAACGTCCTGCTCGGAAATCTCTGAGTACAAGCTGAACCACCTTATCGATGTCAAGCTGTCCACCAGACTTCAGACAACCTCTGGCAACGGCAATCTTCGCCATAACGGCGTTGACATCATCACCCTGCTCGAGGCTTACTGCATATTTATTTTGCAAATCCTGAGGATATTTGCGTATCAACAGATCAAGCAGCAGCTCTACGGCCTGCTCCCTGTCGAATACATCCTCCTTGATGGCACCGGTAACGGCAAGCGCAAAGCCCACCGACGGGTCATCAAACTTAGGCCAGAGTACACCCGGCGTATCCAAAAGCTCTAAGCCCTTGGCAATCGTTACCCACTGCTGTCCGCGTGTTACACCCGGCTTATCGGCAGCCATTACCTTGTTCTTGCCTACGAGGCGGTTAATCAGGGTAGACTTGCCGACGTTCGGAATACCTACAATCATAACGCGGACGGGACGGTTGCGCACGCCCTTCTTCAGCCATTTATCAATCACCGGCTTCGCAGCCAGCTGAACTGCACTGATAAGCTGCTTGACGCCCTTACCGGTAGCGCAGTCAATCTTGCACACAGGCAGACCGCTGTGCTTGATTTTTTCCAGCCATACATCAGTCTGAGCCTTGTCTGCCATATCAATCTTGTTCAGTGCGATAACCTTCGGCTTGCTGCCAAGGATATCCTGCAGCATGGGGTTGGTACTGGAGCGAGGAATACGCGCATCCAGCATCTCCACAACAACGTCAACCAGCTTAATCTGGCTTTCCATCATGCGCTTCGCCTTGGTCATATGACCGGGGAACCACTGAATCTTAAAATCCTCCAGCATCATTCGCCCATACCCGTATCAGCCTTCAGCACGCGCATCTTGTCCAGCGGCCAGAAAGCTACCAGCGCACGTCCCTTAACAAGCTTCAGCGGCACAAAGCCAACGTCGGCAAAACGGCTGTCCTCAGAGTTATTACGATTATCACCTAATACAAAGATGGTATCCTTGGGAACAACTACCTTGCGGTAATCGGAAATATTTTTGCCCTTCGGGTCATTGTGGTAGATATAGGTTTCGTTCAGCTGCTTGCCGTTGACGAATACCTTGCCCTGCTGCATCTCCACAGTGTCACCGCCAACTGCGATAACGCGCTTGATAAAGTCACGGGTCTGGTCCTTGGGGAAGCGGAAAACTACGATTTCGCCCTTCTTCGGGTCGGTAACAAAGTAGCTCAGCTTATCAACGACAAGACGCTCATGGTTTACCAGAGTAGGATACATAGAGGAGCCTTCTACCATATAAGGCTCTACCAAAAAGGTGCGGATGCAGAATGCCAGTGCTACCGCAATAATAATCGAAACAAGCCAATCACTGGCAGAATCCTGCCAGGAGGTTTCACTTTTCTTGCTCAACTAATGAGCCTCCTCTCTATCGCCGGCACAGGCCGGATTTTTAACTACAATAATATAGATATATTGTAGCATAGATTACAGCTTCAGTTATGACATAATTGTAAATTTGCTTTATTTTAAAGCATAAATGCTTCATAACGTAATAAAAGGGACCGTACTACTACAGTCCCTTTTACTATAAACAAAGATTGATTAGCGTTTTTCTCTGATACGAGCAGCTTTACCAGTCAGTTTGCGCAGATAATACAGTTTAGCACGGCGAACGATACCAACGCGTGCTACAACAATTTTCTCAATACGCGGGCTGTGAACCGGGAAAGTTCTTTCTACGCCAACGCCGTAAGAAATACGACGAACGGTGAAGTTTTCACGAACGCCGGAGCCACTGCGGGAAATTACAACGCCTTCAAACAGCTGAACGCGCTCGCGGGTACCCTCGACGATTTTGCAATAAACTTTAACGGTGTCGCCTGCTTTAAACTCAGGGATGTCGGAACGAAGTTGTTCTTGTTCCAGTACTTCAATAATGTTCATAGTTTCCTCCTAAATCATAGACGTTCATGTGCGAACTCCACAGCGGACCGTCCGTATTACACAACGTAAATTGTATCATAGACAACCAATTTATGCAAGAGAAAAGTGTATAATTTCTTGCATTTTTCTTTAATTTTTTTCCCACCAGGGCTCGCCTGCAAGCCTGTCCAGAATAATGGCTGCGGCACTGCGCACGCAAAGATGATTATAGTCACACGGGCCGTAAACAGGCTCCAGAATATAATCAAATTTGGCCATAGTTTCCGCCTCGATGCCAAAGCCTGTGCCGAACAAAAGCAGCACCGGTCTGTCACCCTCCTGCAGCTGCTTGCGCATAAAGCTGTAGGAAACGGTGTTGGGATAAATGCGTGCATCCGTAGTGACAACGTAAGGCTGCTTGCCTGTGCGCTCTGCTATCGTCTGCACCGCACTTGCGATATCAGGCTGCCACAGCACACGGCTCAGCGCGTCAGCACGGTCGGGGTTATACACCTTGCCATAGCCCTCCTGCCAGTAGGAAAGTATCTTGTCGATAATCTGCTTCTGGACCTCCAGCGGATGGATGATGTAATAGCCCTGCACGTTATAAGTGCGGCAGGTACGCGATATATCGTGGATATCAAAGTTAGTCACCGCGCCGGCGATAACGTTCATGCGCTTGTTGTAGATAGGATAATGGACCAGGCCAACATATAAATCAGCCATTCGCATCATCCTCCTTCACCTCGGCGCTTGCGCGTTTTTCCTGCTCGGCAGCGATTTCGGCACGCAGCTCCTCATAGAAGCGGCGCTCCGATTTTGTCATTTTATAGGGCAAGCGGCCTGTCAAAAGCTCCTTCTGCTCCGCACTCAAAAGGTCGGGACGCAGAGCAAGCGTTGCTTTGAGCGACTGCTTCAGGCGCCAGCTGTTAATCAGCGCATGGTTGCCGCTGCGCAGCACCTCAGGCACCTCCATGCCCTCAAAGTTCACCGGACGGGTGTACTGCGGGTATTCCAGAAGACCGGTGCTGAAGGAATCCTCCTCCGCACTTTCAATCTTACCCAGTACGCCAGGAATAAAGCGGGAAATTGCATCCATCACAATAATGGCAGGCATTTCGCCGCCGGTGAGCACATAATCGCCGATAGACAGCTTTTCATCAACCCAATAGAAGATGCGCTCGTCAAAGCCCTCGTAATGACCGCAGACGAAGATGAAATCCTGGCCGCTGTGGGCATATTCCTCGACGATGCTCTGCTTCAGCGTGCGTCCTCCCGGACACATGGCAATAACGCGGGCATTCGGCAGCTGCTCCTTCGCCTTGCGGATAGCAGCCACCATAGGCTCGGGCTTCAGCACCATGCCTGCACCGCCGCCGAAGGGAGAATCATCCACCGTGCGATGCACGTCATGCGTAAAATCGCGCGGATTGATGCAGCTCACCTCAATCAGGCCCTTGGAGGCAGCGCGCTGCAGAATACTGTGGCTTGCAGCCTGCTCAATCTGTTCGGGAAATAAGGTTACAAATAAAAACTTCATTCTGCCTCAACCCACTCAGGCAGCTCCACGACAATGCGCTTTTCTGCCAGATTGATTTCCTTGACATATTTCTTCAGTGCCGGCAGCAGGTAATCCTTCTGACCGGGGACAGCGATAACATAAACATCGTTGCTGCCTGTGCTCAGTGCGTCCTTAAAGGTACCGATTTGCTCGCCCTGCTCGTCATAAACAGGCAGGCCGATGAGGTCGGCAACGTAAAAGCGTCCTTCCTCCAGCTCCGGCAGGTCCTCAGCGTTAATGCTTACCTCCATACCGCGCAGCAGCTCGGACTCGTTCATGCTTTTGATTTCGGCAGTAGTCACCAGCACCATTCTTTTATGAAAGCGTGCTGCTTTCACGGTCAGCTTGCGACCGTCCGGCAGCAGCAGATAATCCAGGTCTAAAAATTGTTCCGGCTTATCGGTTAACGGCAATATACGAATATCGCCCCGCACACCGTGCGGAGCGACAATTTTGCCAATAACTATTTGGTTTTCCATGGATTATTCGCGGAAAGCGATAACCTTACCGTCTTCAGTAAGGATTTCTGCGCCCATCAGGGTATCAATATTGGTGCCTACGGTAATTTCTACAGTACGCTCCAGGGTACCATGACCAATTTCAGCGCCCAGCTCCAGAGCTTCCGCTCTTTTCAGCTTAGCCTCTGCTTCTTGTTTGGCAGCAGTACGCTTATTTCTTTCGATGTCAATTTGTTCGCGCAAAGCCGGAAGCACGCTCAAATCGCTGGCAGCCTGATGCAATGCTTTTTTAGCCTGGAACTCGAATTGCTCCAGATCAAGCTCCATATTCTTTATGGTATTTTGGAGATCTCCAACAATTTTCAACTTTAAATCTTCAGTAACTTTTGCTTTAACAGCGACGGGAACCCTAACGATCATTTTATCCATAGCGATATACCATCCTCAATCAAATAATTTCGACAATGACTTTCACATTCTCACGGGTTGCTACTGCTTTCATAACAGTTCTGATAGCTTTTGCGATGCGGCCCTGTTTTCCAATAACCTTACCCATATCTTCAGAAGCAACATGGAGGCGAAGCACCGTTGTTGTACCGGTTGTCTCCTCCTCCACTACTACTGCAGAGGGATCATTTACAAGAGATTTGGCCATAACTTCTACCAATTCCTTCATGTAGATCACGCCCCCTCAAATTATTTTGCTGCTTTAGCTTCAGCAAATTTTTTCATGATACCATCCTTGCTGAACAGGTTTTTAACGGTATCAGTCGGTTGAGCGCCTTTGTTCATCCAGTCGATAGCTTTCTCAGCATCGATTTTTACGCTAGCCGGTTGAACGGTGGAATCGTAGTAACCGATAGATTCGATGAAACGACCATCACGAGGAGAACGAGCGTCTGCAACAACAATACGATAGAAAGGAGCTTTTTTAGCGCCCATACGTTTTAAACGGATTTTAACTGCCATGTTGATTTTCACCTCCTTAAATTAATATCTCACAACATGGAACTTTCTTTATTATCTGCCAAACGGCAGCTTGAAGCCGCCCTTGGAAGCAAACTTTGCCATACCCTGCATACGCTTCATCATCTTCTTGCTTTCTTCGAAGTTTTTCAGAAGCTTGTTGACATCCTGTACACGCATGCCGCAGCCTGCAGCGATACGTTTACGACGGCTGCCGTTGATGATTTCGGGTTTTTGTCTTTCCTTCTTGGTCATGGAGCGGATGATTGCTTCGATGCGGTCGAATTCCTTTTCGTCCACATTAGCTTCCTTCAGCTTCTGGCTGATGCCGCCCATGCCGGGGATTAAGCCTAAGATGGTTTCCAGAGAACCCAGCTTTTTAACCTGCTGCATCTGGTCCAGGAACTGCTCTAAGGTAAATTCATCCTTACGCAGCTTTTTCTCCATCTCCAGTGCCTTAGCGAGGTCTGTTGTAGACTGAATTTTTTCTACCAGAGTCAGGATATCGCCCATGCCCAGAATACGGGAAGCCATACGATCCGGATGGAAGGGCTCCAAAGCATCCAGCTTTTCGCCCAAACCGATCAGCTTTACCGGCTTGCCGGTAACTGCCTTTACGGAAAGCACCGCACCACCGCGGGCATCACCATCAAGCTTGGTAACAATCAGGCCGTCAATGCCCAATTCCTTGTCAAAGCTCTCGGCAACGGTTACTGCATCCTGACCGGTCATAGCATCTACAACCAGCAGAATTTCCTGAGGATGAACAGCGCCTTTAATGTTGCGCAGCTCCTCCATCAGCTCTTCATTTATATGTAAGCGGCCTGCGGTATCGATGATTACTGTATCGCATGCCAGACTATGTGCTTTTTCCATGGCCTTTTGGGCAATTTCTACAGGAGAAACCTTGTCGCCCAAAGTAAATACCGGCACATTCAGCTGCTCGCCCAAAACCTGTAGCTGAGTAATAGCAGCAGGACGGTAAACGTCGCCTGCAACCAGCAACGGTTTTTTGTGCTTGCGCTTCAGGTAGTTGGCCAGCTTACCGGCGGTAGTGGTTTTACCTGCGCCCTGCAGACCAACCAGCATGATAACTGTCGGCGGTTTGGGAGCAACAGTGAGCTTGCTTTGGGTACCGCCCAAAAGCTCAATCAGCTCTTCGTTAACAATCTTGATAATCTGCTGATGCGGATTCAGGCCTTCGCCGATCGCTTCACCAACAGCGCGCTCTTTAACCTTGGCTACAAAGTCCTTAACAACCTTGAAGTTAACGTCGGCCTCTAAAAGCGCCATACGCACTTCGCGCATAGGAGCCTTTAAATCTTCCTCAGTCAGCTTGCCGTTGCCGCGGAACATCTTTAATGCATTTTGTAATCTTTCAGATAAACTTTCAAATGCCATTCTATCTACCTACCTTCACTGCAAAGCTCTTTCAGCATTTGCACGGCCTCGTCTTTTTTTGCCTCATCCGGAGTTTCCAGCAAATCAATTGCCTGCTGCAGCTTAGCATGCAGCTCCTCCTCGCGGCTTAGCACCTTCAGTGATGCTTCATAACGTTCTAGCAGCTGCTCAACACGCTTGAGCAGGTCGTGGACAGCCTGACGCGAAACGCCCAGCTCCTCCGAAATCTCACTCAGAGACAAGTCGTCATAGAAATACAGTCCCAGGCATTGCTTCTGCTTAGCTGTCAGAAGACCGCCGTAAATATCAAAGAGCCTGCCTAAGCGCATACGCTGCGCAAAAATTTCTTCTGCTGACATATTTATCCCTCTCGAAATTTAGTCGACTATGTAAGTATAAAGCATAAAGCGATGCTTGTCAAGTATTTTTACTTGTCACCTTTAAAAATTTTTCTAAGCCTCTTTTTCGTTCTTCAGCCACTTCCAGATCAGCGGCGCTGCATAGCTTCCCATCGCCTCATACGTCTGGGACTTAGGATGAATGCCGTCAACGTAGGCCTTGAAGCGTGCCCCGGCGTCCATGCCGATGGCAGGCTGCAAATCGAGCAGGAAAGCCTTGCCGCCGCAGATATGCTCTGCCTCCTGCCGCAGGTTCAGCAACTGACGGTTGAGCGCCTGCTCCGTACTGATGAACGGCAGCACTACGCACAGGCTGTACTGCTTTTCCTCGCACCACTCCAGCACACGCTTGTAATCGCGGCTGATATCCTCAATGCGGCGTCCCTGCAGAATGTCGTTGGCCCCGCCGAGAAAGATAACGTGATGCACATATTCCGGCAGCGCGTACTGGCGCATGCGGTAGATGATATCATCGCAGCAGTCACCGCAGACGCCGTAGTTAAGCATTTTAATCTGCGTCAGCTTTTCCACCAGAGCGGTCCAGGAATAGCGTGGGCCGAAGGGAAAGCCCTGCACCAAAGAATCGCCGTAACAGGCAACGTATTTCATGATAATCGCTCCTCACGTTGGTTTTTCTACATATTATTATAGCATAGATGGCGGAGGAAGAGTAAAGGCGTTCTATCCACTACCTTGACATTCCCCCATATTTCAAGTACACTTAAACTAAGTTCTTGAAAACCGCAAGTAAGCTTACGCATCCGGCTCATTTACCTGCGGACAATTAAATAAGCAGTATATCCTGCAGATGCACCTTTTCTGCAGAAGCTTAAGCAAGGCCATTTATATTTATATGGTACATTCTAAGAGTAGTACAAACTGACGATTTTTAATCGCCAGAGTACTGCTCTTTTTTGTTTTTGCGCTGCTTATGTATTTTTTACTTTATCTGTGTTAAAATGAAAGGAGAAAAACCATGCAAGACCTGGCAACAAAATTTGCAAACCTGACAATCCAAAGCGACTTCATCTTCAAGAAGGTTATGTCGCGCAAGCGCATCTGCAAGCATCTGCTGGAGGAGCTGCTGCAGATAGAAATTGCGGATATCAACTATCTGGAGGCAGAAAAGACGCTTGAGCCTGAGTACACCAGCCGTGGCATCCGCCTTGATATAATCGTAGCGGATGATAAAAACACGCATTATAATCTGGAAATGCAGGTGAAAAACAAGAAGAATCCCGATACGGACACCTACGTTCTGCCTAAGCGTTCCCGTTATTACCAGGCGCTGCTTGATATTGATTTGCTGCAGAAGGGACAGCCGTATGACCTGCTGCCACCGACATTTATCATTTTTATCTGCGTTTTTGATTTCTTTGAACAGGATCATTACGTTTATACCTTTAAAAAGTGTTGTCTGGAAAATCGGGAGTTGGAGCTTTCCGATGAAGCAACCACCATGATTTTAAACACGAAAGGTACGCATGGCGATATTTCTAAAGACATCAAGAGCTTTTATGATTATGTAAACAACCACATTGTAACTACTGATTTCACTAAGCAGATTGACGACGAAATCAGCTATCTCAAATTAGATACGAAAGTGAGGCGAGAATTTATGCTTATGGAAGCACGTTTATTAGATGAAAGGCGTGAGGGTAAAGCTGTGGGTATTGCCAAAGGCAAGGAAATAGGTCTTGCTGAAGGTGAAGCAAATGCCAATATCGCTACTGCTAAGCGCATGTTGGCCAAGGGCTGCTATTCTCTCGAGGATATTGCGGAGCTTACAAATTTATCTCTCGCTGATGTAGAGAATCTGAAGGAAGAGCAAGCTGAGCAAGCCTGATACGCACACACAACATTAAAGCAAAAGGCGTTCTACCGCAGTTGGGTAGAACGCCTTTAGTCTTATATGTTCGCCGTACAGCGCCACTTCTTCTTCTCGCGTCAGTTGCGCGTTCGCCGTGAGCGCCATTTCTTCTTCTCGCGTCAACTTTACTTTCTCTTTACAGCACTTCTTCTTGCGTCAATGCAGCGCTGTACCTCCGCCACACAGTCGGCGAGGTGCTTTTTTATTTCCGTTTCCCAGAAGCGCAGCACTATCCAGCCGTTATCGCGCAGTTCAATGGTGTTTTCAAGGTCACGCTCCACATTACGCCTGATTTTTTCGTGCCAATATTTTACGTTGGTCGTCACATCGTAGCGCTCCAAACTCTTTCCGTGCCAGAATTCGCCGTCACAGAATACTGCGATTTTGTACTTGGTAATGACGATATCCGGATGGCAGCTGCACACCTTATAATTCTTGCGGTAGCGGATGCCCTCGTGCCACAAGGCCTTGCGCAGAAGGATTTCTATTTTTGTATCCTTGCTGCGGATAGCCTGCATATTTTTATGGCGTTGCTCCTTAGTCAGCTTGTCCATTTTTGAATATTTTCGCCGTCCTCTGACTTATTTATAACGAATCTGGAAGTTCAATCTAAAGTAATATCTGCTGAATTCTTTATAAACAACTCCATAATTACCATGGTTGGGACTGGTAGACGGAAACTCTAAATAGCAGTTATTGTACAAATAAGTTTTAAATGCATCCGATTCCAAAGCGTAATGAGCAAGTACATCACCATTATTGCAAACAGTAATGAAACCGCCATTAACATTGCTCTTTCCGTCCCATAAAGTTGATGCCGTCATACCGCAATAAGCAGCGTATAAAAAGTTCTTCACCATATACGGATACTTAATTTCAGGACGTTTTAAACCAGCCGGATTGTCTTGTATTACTCTTTCGACAACCTTGTTTAAGTCTACCTCTGAAAATCCTAAAAAGAAATAATTATAGAGCATGTGCGGAATGACTATTTTCAATTCAGAATTAACTAATTCAAGATTTTCGGCAAATGCTTCACATCCTGCTTTTTTCGCCACAGGATAACCGACAAAAGAAACTTTGCAATGCTGCAAAATAAGCGCACATCTGTCGCGAACGGCAGCGTGGCCTTTGGCATCAAAAAGACTGTTTACTTCGTCCATTAACTCGTCTGTCATTCCTTCGAGTCTGAAAATAGGAGCGCAGGCTTTTGCGGTGTTGAATAAGGTAGGATTATGTCCAAATTTCGATTTGATAGAAAAACCGATTTTTTTACGGGTTATTCCAGCTCTTGGATCAACCAGATTCAAAAAAATATCGCTTTTTTCTATAGATTCTGCTTTAAGATGGTTTTTGTCAATCTTTACTCTTTTAAAGAAATCCATTATTTCGTCAGAAACCGAAAAAGAAGGTCCTGTTCCAGATATAATTTCACCTCTAAGCATATCTGCGTATTTTAAAAACTCATCAGCCAATATCTTTACAACTATTTTGTTTTCAATATAAACAGTAACTTCTGTTTCCTTAGCATCGTAATGATATTTAACCAAATGCTTGCACGTTTCATAGCGCAACACATCAAGTATTTGCATCCATTCATTTTCGTTTTTGTTGCCGTCCGCATCTGCCAGATATAATTTTCCTTCACCCAGCAATCTTATTGCAACATACGGTTCGCTCCATTCGCCTTTATTACCTCTAACCATTAGTAAATCACCGCCTTAAAACATTTTATTGTATTTTGGTAGCATTCTGGTCTAATATCAGCTTGATTTGTTTGGCAATCGCAGTAATAACCGGGACAGTAACGCTGTTGCCGAACTGTTTATATAAATGAACGTCAGCGAGCGCAAGTTTATAATTATCAGGGAATCCCTGTAGGCGCGCCCATTCCCTAGGTGTCATTTTACGAATACCTTCACGGTTGACTTCACCTTTTATTTTGGTTACCGGTACGAAATTTGTCAATCTGTTATCAATAATTAAATTGCGTTCACGTCCCATACCACCACAAACTATGGCTCCGGCAATTCCGTGTAAATCTCTTATTTCATAGCCAAAGCCATTTCCTTTGGCAGCATGTCTTGCTTTATGCTTACGCAATGTATCAAGATAAACGGTGCTGAGATAATATTTAACGCTGACTTCTTGTTCTTCGATAATATCAGATAAAACCTTATTAGTATCTGTCGGCTCGGGGAAAGTAAAATTATCGGAATGAATATCATTACGGAATGCAACGATGTATATACGTTCTCTGTTTTGCGGTACACCGTAATCCTTACTGTTGAGGACCTTATAAAATACTTTATATCCCAAATCTTCAAAAGTCTTGGTAATGATTTTAAAAGTACGCCCTTTGTCGTGAATAACTAAACCCTTAACATTTTCACAGAAAATAACTTTAGGCTTATGTTCTTCACAAATACGCGCAACATCAAGGAAAAGAGTACCTCTGCACATACCTTTGTAGTCATCGTCAAAACCTTTTCTGGCACCTGCCAGACTGAATGCTTGGCAAGGAAATCCTGCTAAACATATATCGAAATCCGGTATATCTTTTGCATCAATTTGTGTAATATCTCCTGCAATAGAAAAATCGTCTTTGAAGTTTTCGGAATATGTTTTTTGAGCATACTTATCCCATTCACTTACAAAAACTGTTTCAATGCCTTCACCAAATGCATTCTCAAAGCCAAGTCTTATTCCACCTATACCGGCAAATAAGTCTATGCTTTTTAAGGTTCTTTTTTTCATCCCATATTTCATTCCTTCAAATAAATTTAACTCATCCATAACTCTCAGCTTTCTCCCGAATTACTTCTTAACCTTAATATTATAACAAATTCTACTGCTGTTTGTACACAGGGAATTTAATTATATATGACTATTTTGTCAGCAATTTTACAGAAAGACTGTTCGTTTATATTGTACTATGTTCTTGGGAAAAATTCAAGTATATCTGATAAATATTCTTGGTAATTAAATATCCACCCATTTTATTATTTTTTATTATCCCTCAACACTTTATCCGCAACCCTCTTGCGCACATGTGGAAACTCCTCTCCCATCAGCTCCATATTCTTCTCAACAATCCTCCAAAAATCCGGCATATCCTCACCAAGCGCCATCACCAGCTGCCTCAGCACATACACATTCACGTTCACCTGCCCCCTTTCAATCCTGCGCAGCGAACGCTCCGACACTCCCGACAGCAACGCCAGCTCTTTCTGATTAATATTCTTGTCAAGCTGCAGAGATTTAATACACTCACCAATCACGTTAGCCAATAAAATACGTTCATTGTCTTTATCCATGTAATCGCCTCCATATGGGAATAGCGTATTACATAAATTTATTTTGACGGCTAAAACGGACACATCTGTCCTCTTTTATAATCTTTTCAATTTTCTGTGCTATAATAACCCCATCAAGACTTGATGCAGTACAGCACAGAATTCTGCCATACGCGGCATTGCGACCGCCTCAGAAAGGAACTGGACAACATAACAACAAAAAACTGCCCTGAGCAGGAAAATACCGAACAGGTAATCTGCTGCGTGCCGGAAGGCACCGAACCGCAAGAATGCACGGAGGAAAAAACAACCTTCACTCTCACAGAATTTAAAGAGCTGGTGCACAGCGCCCAAAAGGGTGACCGCGAGGCCATCAATGTATTATGCACAGCCTTTAAGCCCTTAATCTACAAGGAGGCCTATCGCTACGAAGTGCGTGAAGCCTTGGGCGAGGATGCCGTCAATACTGCCTGGTTAATCTTTTTAGAGCAAATCAAGAAGTATGACGGACGCGACTTCGGGCATCTTCCCGGACTGTTGCAGTACCATGTCCATTACGGACTGCTGCACAAGTTTACGCGCGGGAAATCTGTCAAGGATTGCTATTATCTGGACGCAGAGGAAGAAGGCGAAGAAATGCAAATTGCTGACGAAAAGAATGATATTGACCAGTTGGTGCATAATCAGCTATTGTCCGAAGCAATGAAAAAACTTACAGATGCACAAAGAAATATTATCAAAACAGTTTTCTTTGAAGATAAAACTATGCAATCCTATTGTAAAAAATATGGAATAACTAAGCAATCAGGCTATGTTCACAAAGAACGTGCGCTAAAAAAAATAAAACAAGTCTTAGTAAGTTAAACACAAGCGTTCTGCTGCCAGTTCAGCAGAACGTTTTTGTATTTCTACGCTAGTATAAAAACAAGAGTGTCAAGTAAACGGGATTCAATCTTTTCTTTTGTCAAGGATTAAGAAAATCTCCTTTTTCAAGTGTCAAAAGTCCGGATTATAATGTACCCATAGTCATAGACAGTTTGAGAGAGAGTATAGAAAGTGATATGGACATGAAAAGAGTATATTCTATATGAATAGATTTTATATTTGTAAAATTACTATTTTGGGACATTTAGCAAGAAAAAAACAAGTATTGGACAGCTTTCTCTTGGTAAATCCTAAAAAATGGACATTTTTTTCTTTTTGATTGTCTAAAATCGTTTTTGAGCAACTTTTTTCCAAACTGAATGTTATACTATGAATACCAAGCGGAGGTGCTCAAAATGACTGTTAAGCGCTTTACGGAACAGGAGAAACTATTGTTGCGTAAAAACCCCTATACATACAGGGTCACTGATAATATGATATTGTTGACGGTAGAGTTTGCACTAGTCAACAAATTTTAGACACAAATCATAAAAAAATATACAACAAAAAAT